>Ga0209992_10000166_pt1 | contig 91686 bp, 77 predicted proteins | sample 2SBtaG_2_FD_182564 | JGI IMG/M metagenome (GOLD analysis project Ga0209992, IMG submission 182564) | Deep subsurface microbial communities from Kolumbo volcano to uncover new lineages of life (NeLLi) - 2SBTROV12_ACTIVE470 metaG (SPAdes)... | ecosystem: Environmental > Aquatic > Marine >... | reverse complement strand
CCCGTCTTCGCCCCAGATAAATAACAAACTACCAACCTAAATACCTTTTCAACAAGCCCCTTTTTATACCCCGCGATGCCTTCTCGCTATATAGGCTTCCCAGTATGTCGAAGTCACGGATTCAGGCCAAAGTCAATTGATGGCATTGGAACAGGAATCGCTTACTTCTAACCTCGTTGTAAAAGCCTTTGGTCGTGAAGAATTCGAAGAAAAACGTTTCGCAAGCCAAAACCAGAAAGTCACGGATGCGGCAGTTAAAGCACGTCGCTTAAAAGCCCTGGTATCACCAACGGTTAATTTGGTGGTTGGATTGGGTACCGCGCTAGTCATGTGGTTTGGTGCGCTACAAATTCTCGGCGGAAAGGGCACCATTGGAGATCTGATTGTGTTCCTGGGTTACCTTACAAAAATGTTCAAACCCATGCAGGATCTGTCCAAAATGAGCAACACAATCGCCAAGGCCTGGGTCGGCATGGATCGGATAATTAGCATCATGATTTGGCCCGTTCGGTCGATGAAGCCAAAGGTGCAGTGCCGGCACGAAATATCAGCGGTAAAATCGAATTCGAAACGGTCAGTTTCGGATACCAAGAAAATCAGCTTATTTTGCAAGATATCAACCTCACTATAGATGCAGGTCAATTCGTTGGTGTAGTCGGCGCCAGCGGTCAAGGAAAATCAACTATTATCGGATTGATCAGCCGGTTTTACGATCCTCAAGCGGGTCAGGTTAAAATCGACCATCAGAATATTCGCGAATTTACGCTCAATTCATTGCGCGAACAAATGACAATAGTCTTGCAAGATACCACGTTATTCCAGGAATCAATTCTGGAAAATATCCGATTTGGTAAACTGGAAGCCACCGATAATGAGGTTATCGCGGCTGCAAAAGCAGCCAATGCCGATGATTTTATTTCTCGGCTACCGCGCGGATATGACACGGCAATTGGCGAACAAGGAGTCCGACTGTCCGGCGGCGAACGCCAACGTATTGGAATCGCGCGCGCGATCCTGCGAAATACACCGATTTGGATATTTGACGAACCCACAGCAAGCCTAGACGCGGCATCGGAAAATACGTTGATGGAAACCCTAAAGCCATTGATTCAAGGTAAAACATTCATTGTAATCGCGCACCGGTTGAAAACCGTCCAACAGGCCGACCGGCTCCTGGTCATCGAAAATGGCAACATTGCCGAAAGCGGGACCCATAAAGAACTTCTGGAACAGGATGGCATTTATGCACAACTCTACCAAATGCAACATTCTTGAAGGCAGATTGCGATGACTTCCCATTACCGTTCACTGACTGTTTTACCAGACGATGGAATTCTTCCTATACTCGAGTCGATCGAATCTGCCACTCGGTCGATTGATATTAAAATGTTCGCATTCTCAGAACCGAATATCGAAAAAGCGGTGACCATGGCACATCAAAACGGCATTCGCGTTCGCATCATGTTAAACCCTGCCCGACGTTCAGGCTTTTCCGATAATGAGGCAGTTTTTCAACGACTTCTCGATGCCGGAATCCCGGTCAAGGATACCAATCCGGAATTCGAAATCAGCCACGAGAAATCGATGATTGTCGATCAACGAATCGCATTGATCCACTCATTCAACTGGACAACCGACAATATTTTAAAACGGGATTACGCAATCACCACCAGCTGGCACGATGAGGTTAATCGGATTCTAGCCTGTTTCGAAGCAGACTGGAATCGGCATCCATTCGACCCGGATGACCATCCCGCTCTGGCCTGGTGCCGTGGAAACGGTAGAAAAGTTATAGGCGAATTTATCGATCAGGCGGAAAAGAAATTATGGGTTCAAAATGAACGTTATGACGACGAAACGGTGCTTGAACACTTGGTCCGCGCGAAGGCCCGGGGTGTAAAAATTCATCTTCTGGCAAGTTATCCGCACAAACTAAAACCAAAGAAATTTTTAAACGGGATCGCCAGCTTGCGGATTCTGCAGGATATTGGCATCAAGATTCACCATCTTAAGGGAATCCCGCTGCATGCAAAGATGATGCTGGCCGACGATCAACGCGCTATCGTCGGATCCATAAATTTTTCACCGGGTAGCTTTGATGACCGGCGGGAATTGGCGATAGTCGTCGATGAGGCGCCCGTTATCAAAAGATTAACATCGGTTTTTCATCACGACTGGAAACACTCGTCGCGGATCGATCTTTCCAACCAAGGCATCCTTAAAAACCTGGAACACCACCATCGAGCCGATTTGGAACCGATTCTGTTACGACAGGAGATTCAATCCAAGCGATGAAGAAATTATTTATTAGAGTAATCATGATAATCTTAAAGCTGATTTAAAATCATTAAATTAACTCATTGGCGATCCTGGCCATTCTCACCTTCTTAATCGTTGACGGAGCAACTATTCCAATAATCCATTATCCCCCCACCCTAGTCCACAAGATACCGTCTATGCTATCGCGAAAATTAGCGAATATCCTTTTTGCTTTCGTGTGTTTTTTGCAATTCTCAAGTAGTTTTGCTGACGTCATCGAATACGATTTGGTGATTTCCCGCAAGCAGGTCAATATCACCGGTGTGGAGGTCGACGCGATGGTGATAAATGGTGGCATTCCTGGCTCAATATTGAAGTTTACCGAAGGCGACCAAGCAGTCATACGGGTTAAAAATGATATGGATATTGAAACGTCGCTGCATTGGCACGGCATACTGCTACCGGACAAAGACGACGGCGTGCCCTATCTCACCACCCCGCCTATTCAACCCGGGCAAACCCATACTTTCCGCTTTCCGATCATACAGTCTGGCACGTATTGGTACCATTCGCATACCGGGTTACAGGAACAGCGAGGTGTTTATGGCTCGATTGTGATTCACCCGAAAAAAAAGCGATTTAAACCGGATCACGATTACGTGCTGATGTTATCAGACTGGACCAATCAGGATCCGCTAGAAATTATGCGGACACTCAAGCGTGGATTCGATTGGAATGCGTTGCAAAAAGGCCAGTTGCAAAGTCTAAGCGGGGCGATCAAGAACGATGGCCTCGAAGATTGGATATACCGCAATTTCTCGATGTCTCTGCCGGGCGCGGATATATCGGATGTTTATTACAATGCGTTCCTTGCCAACGGCAAACCGGTCGATCATCTGGAAACAGAACCTGGTGAAACGGTTCGGGTACGGATTATCAACGGTTCGTCGTCCAGTTACCACTATGTAGAATTTGCCGGCGGCCAATCAAATCTAAAAATTATTGCTGCAGACGGTCAGGATATCAAACCGGTCAATGCAAAGCGATTTCTAATCGGTGTCGCGGAAACCTATGACATTTTGGTCACAGTACCCGGCGATGGTGCTTACGAGCTACGTTCAACGGCTCAAGACGGTTCGGGACATTCATCGTTATTTATAGGCAAAGGTAAAAAAAAATTGGCACCATCCGTACCCTACCCAAAGATCTATTCGCGCATCGATTTCAGCAAACTGCCGTCACCTTATATTCCGGGCAGTAAAATGAACGGAATGCCTTATCGGATGCAGCAAGGCCGACTGCGGGCACCTTACGCCAAACTGCGAGCGACTGAATCCACAAAATTGCCCGCCAACCGGCCCGTCAAAGAATACAAGTTGGTCCTGCAGGGAGACATGGAACGCTATGTCTGGTCGATCAACGGAAAAATTCTACGTGAATCCGATAAGATCCTGGTCAAGCACGGAGAAAATGTACGATTCATCCTGATTAACAAAACCATGATGCACCATCCCATGCATCTACATGGCCATTTTTTTCGGGTGTTAAATAAACACGGGGAATATTCACCGTTAAAACATACCGTCGACGTCGCACCATTTAGCAAACAGGTCATAGAGTTTGCAGCGAACGAAACCAAAGACTGGTTTTTTCACTGCCATGTGCTCTACCACCTGGAAGCCGGGATGGCACGGGTCGTTCACTACGAAGGGTCAGAGCTTTATCCGAATCTGGTCGGCATTCGGAAGAAACTCTACGATGACCCGTGGTGGGCGTGGTCCGACGCGACCTTCTTAAACAACATGACTAACGGTGAAATGGTATTTGGCAATACCCGGAACATATTTCGCGCCGAATGGGAATGGGATTGGATCAACCGGCACGAATACGACGTCACGGTAACCTACAACCGTTACTTCAACCGAATGTTCCAGGCTTTTGCCGGTATCAGTGTCACCAACGAAGTACAACCTACGCTGGTGGAAGGCGTTTTCGGCGTTCGTTACCTACTGCCGTTTAACCTGGATAGTTCAACGTGGATTTCGACAAACGGGCGATTTCGGATAAGCGGCGGCCGCTCTATCGACATCACCGACCGGTTTTTTGTATACGGCGAAGCTCAATACGATACGGTGCTACAGGAAGAATGGATCGTCGGCGGTGGTTATACGGTCAATAAATATTTCTCGCTGATCGTTCAGCAACATAGTGAATATGGCACCGGCGCAGGCGCATTGATTCGATTTTGATTGTGTTGAAATTCATTGATTGGGTTAACGGCGACTGTACCACAGCCAGGTTCAACATCTACCCTTAATTTCACTTTAATTAACCTCCATCTCCAGCAACTCCTTTTGGCCATCATCCATACGAAACGCCAACACAGATCAAACCATTGCCACATTAGACATTTCAGGCATTGAAAAAATTTCCTAATTTTTCATTTGCCCCCTAGAATTGGCAGCCGGCTAACCAAACAGATCGTAGCATGATGAGTCACCCCACTGGACCGGACTCTTCCAAATGACCATACACCCCGCCTATAATTTACTCGCTGTATGAATTGTTGACGAGTACCAGATCGCTCTAATCCAACTATTCTCGCCATAACAAAATCTATTTAGATTATTACGACTGCCCTTAGAAGATAAGCATTGCTATTGTCTCCAATGCCTCTAATGAATAACCGCAGGGCAACCTATACGTCCTTTCCAAGCCGCATCTTCAGCGACAACGCCCATATCAAATCGTAGTTGCCGCATCAAGGAGACTTGCTGGCTGAACTGCGCCAGATCTTTACCGGCATAAGAAGCATCAAGGCGACAGTTCTGGTTCCACTTTTCCGGCAAGAGCGCTGCAATCTTTAACGGATCGCCGGTGGACTCTACCAAATGTGAACATGCAGACAAGACTTTCTTTGTTTCATCTTTGTTCGGAACATTTTCCAATAATTGGTTGGCCCTTCCAACGAAAATGGCTTCTATTTGCCCGGCTCGAGATAACCAGCGACGGGTTGCCGATGGTCTTATCGAACTAGCAACTATCTCCGACAGTTTAGCTAAATTAGCTACTTGAAATTCCTCTCCAAATTTACCGTCCAAAGCAAGCCTAAATATTCGCTGTAAAATTACGAAATTTGACATATCCGACAAAATACGTCGGTATTCTGCATCTCCATGATATTTCTTAAGAATCGCCTCATTAATCTGTTCCTTATAAGATGTAAACTCCCATGGATTAATGTCGGAATAACTTTTCCTCGACTCATTGTCGTCGACATACCAAGGTTTTGACGATTGCACAAGAAAGGGCGGGGTAGTGAAAGCCAGTTGATATGTAAACTCAATTGGAAATCGATTAGTTTCGGGAGTCCATCGGGCAAAGTCAAAACTTTCATGGAGACTATAACCAGCTTCCCTTACGCCGCTCCAGGGCTGATATTCTGGAGGTGGCGCAGCCCACCGCAATTGTTCATCATAGCTATCAGCTAAGGGTTCAATTTTAGACGTAAGACAAGATAAATAACTATCTAAGTCGGTGGATTCAACGCAAGCCTCCATACTTGCCAGTAAATCAGCATCATAGAATGCTGACTTGATATGCATAAACTTTCGCTCATCAGACGGCGAAGCCAAAGCTTGATTAGCTAGTTCAAAATTGCTTAATAATTTTTCTTGAACTACCCTCGTGATCATTTCATCAAGTCCTATTTGCTTTAACATTAAGGTAGAAGGTTTGCTGTCACCGCTAGAGAGAAATTTGGCACGTACAGCCCAACTAAAACTATAAAATGCGTGCTGCTTTTCTATGGTTCTAAGTGTACGGTCCCGCAGCTCTTTTAAAAAAACTTGCCCGCTAGTTGTTTCGTCAACCATTTGATCCAATCGTGTAGCCAAGCAACCAATGCCGGTATCCTCCAAAGTTGGATGAATCAGAATTTTTAATTCTGTAAGCGGTGCTGCGGTTACCATCGTAACGGTGGTTGGCCGCCCATCGGCTGAATAAGCAAGCGCTAAGCCAATCAATTCCGGATCGAATAGACCTAAATCAATATCGCTGTGTCCTTCTCTAACGATGGTCAGGGCAAGCCTACTATCGCCATCTACACCTTCCCAGCGCAAATCCGTAGCGGGCAAAATGCTATCATGTTCTAGTGGTGGACGACCAATCAACACACCACCCACACGAGAAAATCCACGCAATCGGTGGAATGACCTTGCTCTGACAGTACTAGCCCTAAGTTTCGAATTCGCTGGGAAACTAGGTTTCGAAGATGAAGGGTTATAACGTGACTGCACTTTAGCTTGAGTTGTCTTTCTATCCGCCCCATCATAACCTGGGAAATAATCCTCAAAGCTTGCGAGTACATCGGTACCGCCTGTACGCAAAGACTCACGACCGACTACGGACGCATAATGATCTAATGTTTTTGCAGCGTTTTCGGTGTATGTCAAGGGACTAGCAGTACGCTGATAACTGGGTGGGTGGGCGACCCACGTTTCAGAAAGTCGTTTATTGTTTGGCATAGACCGATAGGCTCGTGAGAACTCTTCCACCTTACTAGGTTGTAATAAATCAACTTCGACTCCACCCATAGCGTTTATTGCTGCCCCTAAATTCGGTTCGGTTATCATTTTCGCCATAAAACGCTTCGATTCAGCTTCATAGATTTTACCGGCAACATCCTTGGGTAAATCTCCAACAAGCTCCACTCCGATTTTACCCAAACCACTATCTACATTAACGGCCCCTGAAAGATTACCGAGACTATTAGATATCAACATACCCCGCAATTGGCGCGGTGCTGGCACCTCTTTAAAAGATTGAAAATAATCCCTTGCTTTACGTGAAATCGACTGCCATTTTTCTGGTTCACGGCCAGCAATTTGCTGCAAATTTACTGAAAATTTACGGCCCGCGTCGGTCCGTGGGACTCGTTGTTCGGGACTGATCAGGTGTAAATCAGTAGCGGCACGTTGCCGCGAACTGCTTGCGGATGCGACAGCATTAACTTTGCCACCATCAACTTTCGCCCTTGCCTGCAGAATACGTTGTCGAGTAAATGATCTTAAAGCTGCATTGGTCAGTGATTGAGTTGAATGGCCATAAAACCTCGTATCTATTACGTTAGATTCGAACTCTGCTGCCAATGCATCAGCGATACTCTGATCTTCGTCATCCCAATTCGGTAGCGCGTCACCTATAGTAGAAGGGGTCGAGACAATCCCCGCCCACTCTCTGTCAGCATCTTCAAGATTCGCGATAACTTGAAGCTCCTCTAATCTCCCCCGCATCTCCACCAACCGCTCACCTGCAGTTTCATTAATCACTGGCGCAGCAATGGCGAAAAATGATGGAATCAAAAGTAGGGTTATAAGTATCGAAAGTACAGCAGCGCCTGATGTTGCCGTATTCAGCGTACCCCGCGATACGAATGGGCGAACAACTTTCATCCAACGTGGAATTTCAATATCTTCATCTGGAGCAATAGTAACGTTTACACGCCGTTCTATATCGAGAAACTGCAGATAGCGCACTAATTCTGCCAACTCCGCTTCTACGCGTTCAGCAACCTCAGGATTGTCGTCCGAGATCTCCTTCAATACGGCATCATGCTCTACAATTCTGGCCATTATTGCCTGCATAGATTCGTCAGGCTCGAGCTGCTCTAGCTCACCATGTTCTTTCAATTCTAGCAGCCGCATGAATTCGGTATTAAAAGCCTCGTTCCACCGATTTTCGACTGTCTTTTTTCCGGTCCGATAAGACATATATATCAGTGCTAAAACCAAAAGCGTTGTGATCACTATACCTAAGCCCTGTGACCACCCAGAGAGGGTGTCACGCCAGGATTCAAGGGTATCAACAACATTTTTTACGTGGTGAATATCAATTCCACCCATCGAATTAACATAGATAATTGCGCCTAGCGCTAAACCTGATGATATCGTAATCAGCATTAGAAGCTTACACGTTGAATCCGCGGCAGAAGATATCGCGATTCGTGAGATATCAGACGGAGTTACGGACACTGGAATAGTTTTTCTTAAAGACGGTACTACCCAAAATTGAAATAGTGCCCAAAAACCCAAACTTGCTAAAAACAAATTTTGAATGTCCATCAATATTTCCTCCGAAAAGATGACAGATGCAAAATTAATCCCCAATTTTTATTGGGCATTATTATAAAATCCTATTCACACACACAACGCCCAAAAAAGCACGGTATTATTACCACGTTGGGCTGTCCCTAATATCCTTTGTGCTGCGATTTCCAACCGACGAATTATGGGGAACAGGAATTTCTCGATACCGGATTGATTGAAGAAAAAATGTGGTAAAGCCGCTATTGGAATCAGCATGACGCTATCCGAATACACGCGGATTAATTAGAAAATCAGTGTTATAAACATAAATTCCCTATGGAAACCATTTTGAACAAACCAGGCCCAAAATTTAAGATCTGCTCATCAAAATTAAACGCCGATCTTTATCCTACAAGAATCAAATCCACTAGCCCCCACATTACTGGAAAAGTCTTGTGGCAAATATGCATGACTTTAAACTGCACCTACTGCTTAATCGCGAAACCTCACTCTATCGATTCTGGCACTTGTTGCGTCGCAAAATGTTAAAATAGTCTATCGGATCGGTTCAAAACATCTCTTAGAGAAAGGAATGAATGAAATCAAGGTTCTAAAAGCCGCGCACTTCGCAGCACTTAAACACAAAAACCAAACCCGCAAAGACCATAATGCCTCACCGTATATCAATCACCCTATTGCGGTGGCATTAACTATCGCAGAGGTTGGACGCATTGATGACGCCGATATCCTCGCGGCAGCGCTATTGCACGACACCCTTGAAGACACCGACACGACGCCGAATGAATTGGAACAGGAATTCGGTTCGCGTATTCGCACACTAGTGGAAGAAGTGACCGACAACACTCATCTTCCCAGCAAAGAACGCAAAAGACTCCAGGTCGAACATGCGCCGGAGCTTAGCAACGGCGCGGTATTGATCAAATTAGGCGATAAAATCGCCAATGTAAAAGACATGATAAAAGCACCTCCTATAGGTTGGAGTGGCACCCGTCGGCGTGAGTATTTGGATTGGGCCGAAGAGGTCATCGCGAATTGTCCCAAGATAAATACCGAATTGGAAAATCAATTTAGTCTTACCCTGGACCGTGCACGCAACGCGCTAGGTTAATCTAGCGGCGACTCGAACCTATTTAGCCAATCGCTTCTTTAGATTCGAGTACCCTAAAAGCCTGAGCCTTAGAGCGCTAAGTAAAATCTAAATTCATAGCACGATTAAAACTTTATCTGGCGGGCGCGGTCGAATCCAGCTCCCGCGGATAATAAATTAACTATGAATTTACTCCATCAAAGCCTGCGAGCACTCCTATTCAGCTGCTTGGCTATAAACTGCGCATACTCTCAAACGTTGACCAGCGGCGACCGGCAGGTCCAACTCATCGAACTTTACACCTCTGAAGGGTGCAGTAGCTGTCCTGCGGCGGATCGGTGGCTCAGCCGATTGCAAACCGACCGCGGTTTATGGTCGAAATTTGTGCCGCTAGCTTTCCATGTCGACTATTGGGATTATCTGGGCTGGGAAGACAAATTCGCCGAAGAAGCTTTTAGTGATCGGCAACACTTACACCGCTCCCAAGGCAATATCAGCCGGGTATATACACCCGGATTTGTAATACAAGGCCAAGAATGGCGTGGTTGGTTCCAGAAGGAAACCCGTCCGCCTCAATCCAAGCAAAAGGTCGGCGAACTCAAACTTATTCTAGAAAACGGAGTGGCACATGTTAATTTCTTGCCGACAATTGAGATCTCTCAAGCGGAGATAAATTTTGTCGTACTGGGTTTTGGACTGGGTCATTCCATCTTAAACGGCGAAAATGCGGGCACCCGGCTTGAACACGACTTTGTGGTTCTGAACCATCAACTCAAACCAGCAGACTTTAGCAACAACGAACTAAACGCTACTTTCAAATTGAAGCCCGAGCCTCAATCCAGCCGACTCGCGGTCGCCGCGTGGGTCACATCCGCCAACCAACTAAAGCCGGTGCAGACGGTGGGTGGTTGGTACCGGAGTAGCGATCAGATCACTGCAGGTATTCGCTAGACTTTACTGAATTTGACGCGCCTCGTGTGGCGTCGTTCCAAAATAGCGTTTGAATGCCCGACTGAAGGACTCGGCCGACGCATAACCGACTTGCTCCGCAACTCTATCGATAGATTCGTGATTGCTGCGCAGCAACGCGATAGATTTATGCATACGCCAACCGGTTAGATACGAAATTGGTGATTCACCGACTAATCGCGTAAATCGATCCATAAATACTGATCTTGATAGATAGATTTCCGCGGCCAGGGATTCAACGCTAAGACTTTCCGCGTAATGCTCATGAATCATATGTAGCACTTTGCCTATCTTGGGGTCGTGCATAGCGGCCCAAAAACCCTCCGGCGATTCTATCGATCCGACATGATTACGCACAATCTGTAGAAACAATACCTCAAATAATCGATCGACGATGACGTCCGAATAGGGATTCTCGATACTGATTTCCGATTCAAATTGAGCAATGATACCGGGTAACCATCTGGCATTATCCGGTGACTGGTAAGCAAGATTGATCGCTCCCGGCAAATGGCCAATAAGCGGATGATCCAGAGTCCGGTCGAAACGGATCAATCCGCACAACAACTGGACGGATGGACCGGTGGTTTGAATGCCCGGACGACCTTGTTCCAAGCTCTGGCAAAACTGCTCACTCGGCAACCTTGGGCTATCAACCGAATCGGCTATCCAGTGCTCCGCACCGTCGGGCAATAAAATGACATCCCCATGCTTCAGCCGGACCGGTTCATTCATGGCCGACGATTGCACCATGCATTCCCCATAAAGCGCGATGTGGATCTTGGGTTCGTTACTGGTGGACAAAATGAGCCCCCACGGTGCATCCAGTTCCGAATGAAAGAACAGTGAACCATCCACTCGGATGGTTTTTAAAATGTCTTTAATTAATTCCAACAAAGGCTCCTTGTATTTTTATTAGCCTGGCAACCGTCAAATGCAATAAAAGGACGATTAAACGGGATTACAGGATTATCGATCATTATCCCATTTCTACCGCATTGATAAGATATCAACCAGCTCGTTCTTTCTCCCCTTCCCAACTCTGCGGGAACGAGCTTATCGGCGGTTTGACCACACCAGTAAGGATTTATTCGCGAACCCAATAGTGTCGTTCCAACACCTCGAATTTCTCACCCACTTTATGGAGAAAACCAATGTTCCAAATCATCACTCTTATTTTCACTACGCTGCTGGGTACATTCTACAGCGCAAATATCAACGCCGAAAATTCAGATTTTCAGTCGCGATACCGGCCACGTTTTGAAGGCGCCGTTTACGCTATGACAAATGATTTCACACGTAACGCAATTGTCGCCTACGGACGTAACAGCGACGGTACACTAGAGCTTATCGGTAAATTTGCCACCGGCGGTGTCGGCGCGGCTTTCGACGGTGGCGAAGGGCTCGACCCCCTAATATCCGCGTATTCGCTATTACTTACCGATAATCGAAAGCACTTGCTGGTGGTCAATGCCGGCAGCAATTCGCTAACCGTATTCAAAATCCGCCGCGATTTTTCGTTGCGCCGCACCGACCGAAAAAGAGTCTATGGAATCGGACCCAATAGTATTGCTTATCACGATGGTAGAATCTATGTTTCTAGTATCGATGCGGACGGTGCATTCAACGGCGAACCAGATCAAGAAGGCGCGCTAACCGGTTTCACATTATCCCCGCAAGGAAAACTACGCCGTATACGTGGTTCCGTTCGATTATTGGAAAATCGTCCGTCCGCAATTCAATTCTCACCTGATGGTAAACTTCTGGTGGTTGCATCAATTAACGCTGGCTCAGCGAGTCTAGCGAGCAACAGTAACGATGAAATTATCGTATACGGTGTGCAACGTAATGGTCGCTTAACCCGCAAGCCTCTAGACGGCGCTGCATCGACCTTACCTGGGAACGCCGAACAACGCAACCTAGCCAGCGCCATTGGCTTCGAAATTGTCCAGGACGAAGGCAAACACTTTATAGTCGTGACAGAAGCACGCGAATTTCAAACCGATAGTACACCGCCTGCTTTCGCCGATTTACAAACCGGATCGGTTTCGACTTGGGAATTGTCGGATGACGGTAAACTCAGCCCGGTTAACCTCGATGTGATCGCCGGCAATAGCATCACCGAAGGTGAACGTACTGCTTGTTGGATCGAGTTCTCCAGGGATCAAAATACCTTTTGGGTCTCAAACGCGCTCGAGTCGACCCTATCTTCTTATTCATTCGATCAGGGAAATATTTCGTTGATCAGCCAGGTCGAAGCTGCGGGTACCCCCCCGGACAATACAACACCGCAGGATGCTTTCGAAACAACCGACGGTTGGATCGACTTGTGGATTAGCGATAACGGTCGCTACATCTATCAGCTTTTTGGACTGAGCGGTACCATCGGCGTATTTAAGGTAGAAGAAGGTGGCTTCGGAGCGGCTCTGACCGAGATTCAACGCGTTACCGATTTACCACAAATCAACACCCAAGGAATCGTCGCATTCTGAGTAACTTTTTGGATGGAGCAGAGCCCATCAAAGCCCAGGGATGGGCTTCTTTTTTGACAGAAGATCTATCACACAATTCTGTTCAGAATCGCCACGCAACAGATCGATAAACCCAAACGGGTATCTTTATAACCGGCAAATTTAGGCATTTCTCTACCTCCTCAGGCTTATTTCGGACTTCCGGACAGATTATCAAGACTTTGAAGCCTGTCGGTCCCCCACCCAAACCGGTACGATGAACCATAAGAAGTCGAATCCATTTTACGTAAATACAAGGCCAATGTACTGCGCTTAGATTCAACAAAGCGAACCACGTCAAAATCGTAATTGCATTAAACAATCAATGATAAAGACGCCACAAAATAAAAAAATTTTAGAAAACAAACCCAAATAGATGTTATGAAAATAATCTCAAAAACTTTTTCTTTCCCGGCTTGTTTATCCTGCATACTGTTGATCCTTGTTGCGCTACCCTGTTTCGCAACCAACACCGAGACCTGGAACCAAAGCGACGAAAATAATCCGGCATCAATAGATCACGGTGCTTGGCAGGAATTGCTTAAACGCTACCTAAGCACAAATCACCCTTCAGGTGTCAATCGTGTCCGCTATAAAAATTTTAGCGCAGCCGACAAACAAGCGCTTAAGTCCTATTTATCCGAACTGCAATCCATCGATCCCAGACAATACAATCGCGCCGAACAAATGGCTTACTGGATCAATCTATACAACGCATTAACGGTAGATTTAATCCTCGATAATTACCCGGTCAAAAGTATCAAAAAGACTGGTAAAAAGCTGTTTAGCTTTGGTCCCTGGGACGACCAGCTCGCCCAAATCGAGGGTAATGATTTAACCCTGAATGATATCGAACATAAAATCCTGCGACCGATCTGGAAAGATCGCAGAATCCACTACGCGGTGAATTGCGCAAGCTACGGATGTCCCAATCTTTCCGCGACAGCCTTCACAGTAAAAAATACCGAATCCTTGCTGGAACAAGGCGCGACCGATTACATCAATCATCCCAGAGGTGTTAGCTTGCACGATGGCGACCTGAAAGTATCCAGTATCTATCATTGGTATTCTGAAGATTTTGGTGGCGACAATACGAAACTTCTGCTGCACTTGAAGCGATACGCGAAACCCGAGCTCAAACAAGCATTGGAAACGTTTGACGGCAGCATCGACCACGCGTATGACTGGTCTCTCAACGACGCAAGCTAATACGAGAGATCCTCCCATGTCCAAAACCAAGCTTCTGCTACTCGCGATCATTGCCGTCCTGGTGAGCTGCTTTTTCTATTTCGATCTGGATAGTTACCTAAATCTACAATATTTCAAATCGCAGCAACTAAAGATCAACAACTTTTATCATGCCAATCCCTGGCAAACCGGCTTGATCTTCTTCGCAATATACGTAGCCGTCACCGCATTGTCGCTCCCCGGCGCGGCGATTATGACTCTGGTTGGCGGTGCCATATTCGGTTTGTCTATAGGAATAGTCATCATTTCCTTCGCCAGCACCATCGGTGCAACTCTAGCGTTTTTAGCATCTCGATTTCTATTCCGCGACGCAATTCTGGAAAAATTCGGATCGCAACTGGGTGCGATAAATCAAGGTGTCGAAAAAGACGGCGCATTCTATTTGTTTACCCTCCGACTGGTCCCGGCTTTCCCGTTTTTTTTGATCAATCTATTGATGGGCTTGACGCCAATTCGCACATGGACCTTTTACTGGGTCAGCCAAATTGGCATGTTCGCGGGCACTTTGGTCTACGTCAACGCAGGCACGCAAATCGCCAAGATCGATTCGCTGGCCGGAATTCTATCACCGGGATTAATCCTTTCCTTCGTACTCCTTGGTCTGTTTCCGTTATTGGCAAAAAGAATGGTCTCGGTCGTTAAAGCACGGCAGGTACTCAAGAATTTCCCGAAACCAAAGCGATTTGACCGCAATTTGATTGTAATTGGCGCGGGCGCCGCCGGCCTGGTAACGGCCTATATTGCAGCGGCGGTCAAAGCCAAGGTGACATTGGTCGAAAAGCACAAAATGGGCGGCGATTGTTTAAATACCGGCTGCGTTCCCTCCAAGGCGTTAATTCGTTCGGCGAAATTTTTAAACCATGTGGATCGCGCCAAAGAATTCGGTATTAAATCCGCCCAGGTCGATTTCGATTTCGCCGATGTCATGCAACGTGTTCAAGACGTCATCAAGAAGGTTGAACCACACGATTCTATTGAACGATACACCGATCTGGGTGTGGAGTGCATCCAGGGCGAAGCCAAGATTACTTCGCCTTATAGCGTCAATATAGATGGTCAAACTTTAACCACGCGAAGCATCGTGATCGCGACCGGCGCGCGACCGTTCGTTCCACCAATAGAAGGCATCGACCAGATTGACTATCACACATCCGACACGATATGGAACCTACGCGAATTACCCAAGCGACTACTTGTACTTGGCGGCGGCCCGATCGGTTCCGAACTGGTTCAGGCATTTCAGCGGCTGGGCAGCCGGGTCACCCAAGTCGAAATGCTTCCTCGGATATTATTCCGCGAAGACCCGGAAATATCTCAGATTGTAATGCAGAGATTTGTTGAAGAAGGCGTCGATTTGCGGGTCAATCACACAGCAAAACAGTTCCTAACAGAGAAAGGCCGAAAAATTTTAATCTGCCAAACCCAAAATCGTGAAGTCAGCATTGAATTTGATACCTTGCTGGTCGCAGTCGGGCGTGTTGCCAACACCGCCGGATTCGGCCTGGAAGAATTGGGCATACAAAGCGCCGCAAACCGCACCGTGGAAACCGACGCCTATTTGCAAACAATTTACCCAAACATTTTTGCCTGTGGCGATGTCGCCGGTCCGTTTCAATTTACCCACACAGCGGCACACCAAGCCTGGTATGCCGCGGTAAACGCGCTGTTCGGTAATTGGAAAAAATTCGCAGCTGACTACTCGGTTATTCCATGGGCCACCTTTACCGACCCGGAAGTTGCCCGGGTTGGTTTGAATGAACTGGACGCCATGGATCAGGGAATCGATTACGAAGTAACCCGTTATGGCATCGACGATCTCGATCGGGCAATCGCGGATCAAGAAGCGCACGGGTTAATCAAGGTATTAACCGTACCCGGCAAAGACAAGATTCTCGGCGTCACGATCGTGGGTGAGCACGCCGGCGATCTGATCGCCGAATACGTCGCCGCGATGCGCCATGGATTCGGCCTGAACAAAATTCTTGGCACGATTCATATCTACCCAACCTTAGCCGAGGCCAATAAATACGCAGCGGGAAATTGGAAAAAAGCCCATGCGCCAGAGAAATTGATTCAATGGGTCGAACGCTACCAAAACTGGCGGCGCGGCTGAAATGAACACGTATATTAAACAGACGTCTAATGCCATGACTTACCGCCACATTAATTTGATTGTGCTGAACCTACTGTTTTCAGCGTGCACTACGATCCCTCCAATCGATAGCAATATTGCACCGGCGCAACCCCAACGATTTTCGCACAAGAATTTTGATCAAGTGCTTCGTCACTTTGTAAACGATCAGGGACGGGTCGATTACAGCGGCTTGAAAGCCGACCCGGATCAATTTGAAAACTACTACCAACAGATAGCGATTTATAGCCCGGACAATAGCCCGGCATCATTCAAACACCAATCGGACCGCTTGGCATATTGGATCAACGCCTACAATGCTGCTGTGATCAAGACGGTGCTGAGCTATTATCCGATTAGCAGTATTGAAGACGTAAAACCACCTCTGGCGCTTTTTTTCTTGCCCGACAAAACCGGTTTCTTTGTGTTTCAGAAACCCAGTTTCGGCCGGACCACGACTAGCCTCTATTACCTGGAAAACAGTGTGATCCGCGAGCGCTTCGCTGAACCCCGGGTACATTTCGCGCTCAACTGCGCATCACGTGGGTGCCCTAAATTACCCCGCTACGCATTCAATGGGGACGAACTTGACCGGCAACTGGATCGCGAAGCACGAATATTCTTCGCGGAATCGCGTAATTTTAGGATCGACCCCGCCACTAAAACCATTTATCTGTCGTCCATCCTGGATTGGTACCGAGACGATTTCGTCGATTGGTACCGGGAACATTATCCGGAACAGGAAGCGACATTGCTGCAATATGTTGCGTTGTACCTCGAGCCTGAAAGGGCCCGCAATTTGCGCGAAAACAGCTCTACTTTCGGGGTCGAATTCGTACCCTACGACTGGGGTTTAAACGACCAAAAACCCAAATGAATGTTACACAAAGCATGCTAGAAAACCGCAAATACCTTAATTGGTTGACTCATTTACCGCGACTCTTCGTGGGTCTCGTACTACTTGCGACGGGTAGCGGAAAAATGTTGGACATGGCCGGCTTTGTCGGTGTAGTGGATGCCTATCAGCTGACGCCGCATTGGATCAGCGTTGGTTTGGCTTACACACTCCCGTTTATAGAATTTTTCACCGGAGTTAGTTTGATAATCAATGCAAGACCGCGTTACGCAGCCTGGCTTGCGACGCTGCTACACGGACTTATGCTAGCCGCGGTATCAATAACACTGCAACGCGGGATTCAGATTGAAAATTGCGGGTGTTTTGGTGTCTTCTTTGCCCGACCATTGACCCCGCAAACTTTGTTCGAGGATATGTTCATGCTGCTGATGTCGATTTGGGTATTGATCAATGCCAGCCGCGATAATTCGACTGGTAAGGGTTAATTGGAATACAGCAATGAACCACATGTATAAAACACTCATTGGTCTATTGGCCGATTGGTCCGACCCAGTCCCCACCGAAACGCGGACGAAATTGCGCCAGGCTAGAGAACACTTGCCGCTTGAATTTGATACCGAAAAACAATTTATAGGGCGCCAATACGCCGGATGCGGCGCAACCATCGGTAGCATGCCGCGCTGCGATTTCGCCTGCCGCGGCTGTTATTTGAACCACAACGCCAACCGAACGCCAGCCGAATCGGTCAACGGAATCAAACAACAACTAAATACCATTCGGAATTGGTTGGGTGAAGGCGGCAACGTACAAATTACCGACGGTGAAGTCACCCTGCGACCGGCAACGGAACTCATCGAAATCATTCGATATGCAAAACAGATCGGCTTGGTTCCAATGCTGATGACGCATGGTGATAGCTTCAGGAAATCACCAGACTTGCTAAAACGCCTGGTTGTTGAAGCAGGACTGAGCGAAATAAGCATCCATATCGATACCACGCAACGGGGGCGTGATGGACAAGCCTACAGGTTTGCCCAATCCGAACACGCATTGGATCCACTGCGGGATGAATTCGCCGAGATGATCCGACAAGTGCGACGTGAGACGGGAAAAACGTTGGAAGCCGCAACCACGGTTACCGTCACGAAAAATAATATTGAACAAGTTCGGTTCATCATCGAATGGCTTTGCCATAATTCGGACGCGTTCAAAATGATCAGCTTTCAACCGCTCGCCCAAGTCGGTCGCACCGACAATGAACTGGCCGGGGTGAGTTCTATCGATGAACTTTGGTCGCAAATTGCGCTGGGGCTTAACGGAAAAGCTTCGTCCGATAAATCTTCCAGCGACCACGCGCGAAGCTTTGGTCACCCGGCCTGCACGCGATTTAGCCAAGGCTTGGTGGTCGATATTGACCACCAAGAACCAGCATTCCATCCGCTGTTTCCGCTGGATGACGCTCGGGCCGCCACCTTTCTGGAACAATTCTGCAACCGGTTCGGTGGTATCAGCTTTAGATCGGCATCGCGGTGGCAAAAAATCTACCGCATGTTTGGCATATTGCTACACGATCCAAAGTTTGCATTTTTTTCCATGATCCCTTTCGCTTGGCGAACCATGACTGCACTCCGTCCGCAAGCCCTGGTCGGCTTACTGTGGTTACATATTCGTGGAAAAGCACGCATCAACTATTTGAATATCGTCAGCCACCATTTTATGAGCCGCCAAGAAATTGAAACCGAATTGGGTCGGGAACGTTTAGATGCCTGCGTGTTCAAGGTTCCCGTCAACGGCGAGCTCATCTCGATGTGCGAAGTCAATGCATTGGGAATCCGGGAGAAATATTACGCCACCCTCAATTCCGAACCTGTCTCGGCCGAACATGAAACATATTCTCCGACCAAACAACAGCACTACCAATAATTAGCAAAGGACACCGACATGCACTCACTATTCGATTGGAAAGATAGCTCAATAATAACAATAAAGGATAAAGCTTTGATCACATCCCCTACATTGACACAGTCCAATTCCAAAAATAAAGCCGCGTATAATCGGTTGGTCAACCGATTCGGCGGTGTTTTGTATCGCTATGCCTACTGGAATGTACATGATGTAGAACGAGCCTCCGGGTTAACACAAAGTACCTTCGCGGCCCTATGGACTCATTTCGGCGAATTTAACGCTGGAAAAAATGCAAAAGTACGTATATTCGGGTTGATGTATTGGGATTTAGCCAACCGTGCGACCGAAACAAAGACAGACAGTAAGAGTACACCAGCGTCCGCTGCCGAAAAGACAATCTGCGAAAGGCAAAAACACGGGGACAGTTCACATTTTGATATTTCGACTAAGGTTTTATCAGCCCAACAACTGCAATTACTAGGCTTGCAGTTGTTGGGCGGATTCAGTGAAGCGGAAATTGGCTTGATTTCCGGTCTTCCCCAGGCAACAGTAAGAAGCGAAATAACTGCCGCTAAATTACGGTTAATTAAGACTAAATAGGTTCATCTCCATTAACTTAAACGGTGTATAGCTAAATCTCTTCTGCGCTATTCTCCTCAAGCTAAGTCAAGTCCATTAAGAGCCTCTCATTGCAATGCCAATTGTCCGCGCATTACACCGGCAGGAAACTGCTTAGAATGAACATTCACATAAACATTGCCCGCTTCAATTTCTGCGATAAGGGCATCCAATGGACGACCAGTCAATGGGCCGAGAAGATCAGATGATCGTAATTCCCCGCCAAATCTTCTACGCGCTAGCCTAAAAGCTCTACGGCTGGCATCCGACTGAATTAGAAAGGCAACGACGGGGCCGTTTTGGCCCTCTGGGGCGAGGTGCAAATGAGCCGCGACGATATCTTGGCTGCCAAGCCCGGTCAAACGATGCCAAAATTTCAAACGGGTCCCATCGTCACGCAATGCGTATGTCCCGATACCTTTAGCGTTGCGCAAGTTTGCTAACTCAACTGGCGGAACTTCCTGACCGGGAGATAACTCTGCTATAAACTTTTCAATTTCCAATATCGCCGGTGCTGAACCAAAGCTAATTTTTACAATAGGGTACCCAGCCACGGTAAAATCACCCATCGCAAAATTCGGATCCGCTAAAATATTACCTGGATTTGCCGGATCACTGGGCGACCGAAAACCCACCAATCCTTCTGCACGGCCAATTACAATCCCGTTTTCATCGACCCCGGTATCGGGATCTTGTTGCCCAAACGCCGCGGTGTTTGGCGGAAGTTCATCGTTAATCTCCGTACCCGCATCCAAAACTTCAGCACCAGTCACAAAAAAATCCTGTGCGACAAAATTTCCCTCGTCGTCAAACAACTTATGGGCTTGTGGATTGCCATTGGCAACGAAAAAATCGTTACTCGGTATCACCATGGACGCATAGGAAAAATACCGATTGGCTAAATCCGTCGAATCCAGTAAAAACGTCAACAAACCTGACCCGCCCGGCGGTAACACCCCCCCGAATACACCGTCAATACCCTCTGAAAGCGCAGCAAAATCCTCCGATATGGGCCCGGTATTTCCATCTTCTGCCAAACGTTCAAGCGCATCGGATCCGGTTTGTGGAAGCGTCGAAGCGGATTGATTTCGATCATAGATGTCAAACTGCCCGTCATGAAAGCCAACCCAAAATGGCGTCTGCGTTGTTCCGTTAGCCGGTGCCAAATTTTCAATACGCACTGTGACACGAACCTGATCCGCATGGGTTGGTTGAACAAATAAAAGTATGACCGCAATTCCAAACAATAGAAGTTCAGTTTTCATTTTGATCCCTCACTTTGATTACTGTATTGATCCTACGGTTAATCATCCATCAAAATTGGCACGCTTATCAGTTGCGAACTAATCGATTAACCGATGGTTACAATCAAATTCCACCAAAATATTGCATCAGTGAAAATTGACCGTTTAGACTTGAAACATACACTATGGATCTAGCGACCACAACAGCTAGATTGGCATTATTATGCCGAGGATGGTGGAAGCCTTACCGTCCTATTCTGGATCGTTCAACCTGACCGCCAAAACATCGCATTGAGCGTAATGCAGAACCCCGTTCGCGGTTGACCCCAACAACAAACTCAACCCGTGGCGCCCATGCGAGCCCACTACGATCAGGTCGATATTATTTTCCTCTGCAACCCGGATTATCTCCAGCTTGGGACTACCCAATTCGACCCATTGCCGGCTCAGTGGGATGGAGAATTGCTCGCCGATTTTGGCTAAACGCTTCTCCGCCGCCTTAACCAATTCTGAGCTCAAGTCGGCTTCGTACGGAATGATCGGACCGTAGATAGATTCTGCGATCGGGATACTGTCCACTACATGCAGCGCACAGAGTTCAGCTTGGTATTTTAGGGCTAATTCAGCAGCCCGCTGCGCAACAAGATTGCCATGGTCCGTAAAATCAGCCGCCAACAATATTTTTTTATAACCTTCCATTTGTCTTACCTCCGCAGTTTTTTGCTTCTTGAGTCAAAGCGAACAATTCAAACCGGAACCTTAAAGAAATACTCCATCAGTTCATAAAAGCCAAGAATGTACAGTAACGCAAGCCCCAACCCTAATCCATGCGAAGTGGACAAGGCGTGGCGCAATATATGCCCAATGATGATCATACGCCAACACATTAACCCGATAACAATAAAATACGTCATTGGCATACCGGTCCCGCCCTTCATCGCTATCAAAAACGGAAATGCAATGGCGCTTACGACGATATCGGTCCCTAACAGCGCGGTCAAGGTTTGTTGGAATCGTGCAACTTTTCCACTGTACATCAATATCAGATAGCAATACCCAATCAACCAGGCCATGGAAAGCAATACTTGGGGAAAACCTTTGGACAAGGTCGTTTCCACCAGCACGATGACCAGTTCGGCGATGCTGTTGGTTATCAAAACCAGAGTCACAAGAAATCTCGACGAGGGCAGATCCTGGGGACCTTTAGTCCCCCAACAGATATCCCAAAATACACGTAGTAAAATCATAAGTTATAGATTTTTATGTTTATTTTATCTCCACTCCAATTCGAATCGCTTGTTGCGTAAACAGAAGAATGTCCGTACGGACCCCGCATTAGACCACCCAGTTGCAATATCCGTTCGCGGTCGCAAAACCACCCATCGACTCAACCGGCGTTCAATTCCGCCTCAGCTCGTTCAAGAGCCTCACAAGCATCCATCCAGGAAACTTCAATTTCTGCGATGTCGCGGTCTATTTCGCCTTTGCGCCGTAACAGATCTGTTAAGCGTTGCTTTTGCAGTTCTTGATACAGATCGGGGTCCGCAAGCTGCGCTTCCAAACTGTGCTGTTGCTCCTGTAATTTTTCCAATTGATTTTCGGTTTGCTTGCAGGCACTGAGCAGAGGCTGTAATGTCTGACGTTTCTCCGCGTCAATACGCCGTTTTTCTTTGCGGGAAATATTGGTCGGCGACTTGTCTATCGAATCCAACAATTCCGGTTCCTGGCGGCTCAAAAAAGCTCGGTAATCCTCCAAATCGCCATTGAATTCGGAGACTTCGCCATTGCCCACCAGGTAAAACTGGTCCGTCACGGTTCGCAACAAATGCCGGTCGTGCGATACGATAACCAGCGCACCGGTATAATCCTGCAACGCAACGGTCAACGCGTAGCGTACATCTAGATCCAAATGATTGGTGGGTTCGTCCAACAATAACAAATTGGGCCGCTGATAGGCCAATAAAGCCAACACAAGGCGCGCTTTTTCCCCGCCGGATCGCATTGCTACCGGCTCCAGAGCCAAATCACCAACAAAGGCAAAGCCTCCCAGATAATTTCTCAAGTCCTTTTCCGTAACCTGCTTATCCAAACGTTGAAAGTGTTGCAGTGGGCTTTCATCCGGGCGTAGTTGCTCGACAGTATGCTGGGCAAAATAACCCACCCGGAGATCTTGAGCGGGTCGCAACTGTCCCGAAATCGGTTCCAATGCACCAGCCAGCAGCTTGATCAATGTAGATTTACCCGCGCCGTTGGGACCCAACAATCCGACGCGCGCACCCGGTGAAAGACCTAAGCTAACACCGGTAATTATCGGCTTGCCGTCATAGCCCACTGATAAATCTTCCAAACACAACAAAGGATTGGGTAGTTTGTCGGGATTGCGAAATGCAAAAGAAAATGAGGAATCGACATGCGCACGACCAATCAATTCCATTTTTTGCAACGCTTTTATACGGCTTTGCGCCTGCTTTGCCTTGGTTGCCTTGGCCCTAAAACGGTCAACAAATCTTTTGATATGGGCAATTTCCCGCTGCTGTTTTTCGTAGGCCGCCTGCTGCTGGGCGAGTGCCTCTGCTCTTTTTGCCTCAAATGCCGAGTAATTGCCGCTGAACAGATTGATGGTATTCTGTTCTATATGGGCAATATTGGTCGTGACGCCATCCAGAAAATCCCGGTCATGCGAAATCAATAACAAAGTCCCAGTGTATTCGGTCAACCAATCCTGCAGCCAGATTACCGCATCCAGATCCAGGTGGTTGGTCGGCTCGTCCAACAGCAACAAGTCGGATCGACAAATCAGCGCGCGCGCCAAATTCAGGCGCATGCGCCATCCGCCGGAGAGCTCCAACAACGACGCATTCGCCTGGCTTAGACTAAATCCTAGTCCGAGCATTAATTTGGCCGCGCGCGAATTGATGCTATACCCGCCGATAGCTTCCAAATGGGCATGCAATTCGGCCTGTTTCAGACCGTCGGCTGACTGCTCCGCACTGTGCAATTGCGCCTGTACATTACGGTATTCGTTATCACCATCGATCACGTATTCGATCGCTATTCTGTCCACAACCGGTGATTCCTGACCCACATGCGCGACGCACATATCCGGAGGCATACTAAATTCACCTTGATCCACCGAGAGTTCCCGTTGGATCATCCCAATCAAACTCGATTTTCCGGTCCCGTTCCCGCCGGTCAAACCCACTTTGGAACCGCGATGAATGACAAAATTTATACCACTGAACAAGAGCCGTTGGCCGCGTCTGAGGGCTACGTTTTTAAAATTCAACATGGTCTCAGTTTACTCGATCAGTCTATCCGTGGCACACTCTACGTTTAAAGAACACCGTGGATATGCGGGATCATCGGTGGAAAACTTTGCAACAATCGCAACACCTGCACATACTTTCGGATTCAAGCCCCATGGTGAAGCAACCGACAAAACAAAAATCGAAGGCACCGGTAAAAAAGGTTTTCAACCCGCAAGATCGTTATTTTGTGAACGAAGAAGGTTGGTGGTTTTATACGGTAGATGCGATTGGCGGGCCATTTAACACAAAACCGGAATGCGTGGATGCTTGCCGCTACCACCTACAAACAAAATAACTCAAAAACGGCTATCAACGTGTCAGACAACACAGAACAACTCAAGTTAAAACTATTGGAAGTTCAAACCGAACATCGGGACCTGGACGACATCATATTCCGGCTATCCCAAGACCCATTCATCGATCAATTGCAGATAAAGCGCCTGAAAAAACGAAAACTGATGTTGAAAGACAGGATCGAAAAACTGAAAAGCTTGCTGATTCCGGACCTCAACGCATGATTTCCGAAAAGCCGGTATCCCACTCTATCCGACGAATACTCTATCGCAGTTATACTGACCAAGCGCCACATTGAATTAACTTTATTCGCAGGCTTCGATTCGTTCTTCCACGGCTTCGATAAACTGAACAATCTCTTTACGTTTAATCTTGCGCACCGGGACGATCAGCGCCTCGTGTGCATCCACATAGATAAACGCATATTTTTTGGTCAATTCGGCACGCAAAATTTCCGGCCATGGAATATGCGTCTCGCCCTGCGGGCTTATTTCGACCAGGGTACGTTTTTCCGCGCGTAACTTGTACGGGCCCAGAAGATTTTCCAAATCTTCATCGCTATAATTTTTACGAATCTGGCGACGAAAATCTTTCATAAAATAAAGTGGCGCCAATAAACCCCACGACACCGCGAGTATCGCGATATAAAACGCAGTAATCATGTCTTCGTAAAAGAAAAAATAAAACAATGCGATAAACCCCAAAATGCCCGGGATATGGGCGGAATGCCGCCTCATCTGTTTTTGTAGATCGCTGGAATCGCTGACCTCGTGTTCGCTGAACGCAATCAAATCGCGCTCGCGAAGCTCGTATTGTATTTCTGGCATTGCTAATCTTCTAAATCAGTTAACTTGGGTAACGGCGTAGTATACGCGAGTTTTATCACTACTGGCCAACCCTCTGTTGCGTCCCTGTCAACCGGCCAATAATTCCGATTATCCGTCCGATTCACTGAAAATAGTTAACCATCGCAAGCACCTTAGAAACGCTGCGGCAGCGACTAATGCAATTTAATGTGAGACTTAACCCGCCGTCTGAACAAATTGGACATCATCAACATGCCAGTGCGAAAGTAGCCATACACGCTAACCTGGTGCATCTTGTACAGCGACAGATAAAACATCCGAGCGATAAATCCACCTATGCTTACCGAACCCATCAGGTTTCCCATCAAATTCCCCACCGTGGAATATTTGCCCAGCGACACCAAAGACCCGTAGTCCCGGTAAACATAATCCGGTAGATCGGCACCCACCATCCGCTTCAACACCGATTTGCACAATAACGAAGCTTGCTGGTGCGCGGCTTGGGCACGCGGCGGCACTGTTGTATCGTGGCCCGGCCATGGGCAAGCCGCGCAATCGCCCATCGCAAAAATGTTCGGATCGCGCGTGGTTTGTAGCGTACGCTCAACCACCAATTGCTGCGCCTGGTTGGTTTCCAGTCCATCGAGTTCGGCCATCCAATCCGGGCCTTTTATACCGGCGGCCCACACTTTTATATCCGCATCGACTGCCACGCCCGATTCCAGTTTGACCTGGTTTTCGGTTACTTCGACCACGCGTTCGCCCAGCAGCAAACGAACACCCAAATTTCCGAGTTGAACCTGGGTCGCGCGGGACAGTTTTTCCGGCAGCGCCGGCAGTAGTCGGTCGGCCGCTTCGATCAGCGTAATTTTGACCAATTCGCGGTCCGAATCATCATTCAATCCAAACATTGCCAACTGTTGCGAAACATTGTGCAATTCCGCGGCCAGCTCAACACCGGTGGCGCCGCCACCGATAATCGCGATCGACATCACCTGATCCGGCGCCGCATCGCGCACGTGCACCCGCATAAAGGTTTCCAGTAAATATTTTTGAAATTTAAACGCCTCTCCGGTGCTGTCCAAAAACTGGCAATTATCCTCCACACCGGTAATTCGATACGTATTACTAACGCTGCCCACCGCAATAATCAAGCTATCGTACGCAAATGAACGGCCAGGAATCAGCTCTTCGCCGGCATCGTTACAAGTCGCTCGCAGATGAACCAACTTGTTCTGCCGGTCCAGCCCGTCCATATAGCCCAAGCGAAACTGAAAATTGCGCCATTGCGCTTGCGCCAAATATTCCAACTCTTCATTGTGATCCATCGTACCGGCTGCAATCTCGTGCAACAACGGTTTCCAAACGTGGGTTTGCACCGCATCGATCAAGGTCACTTCCAGACCTTTATTTTTGCGCGCTTTCACCCCCAACGCCGACGCCAATTCCAAACCGGCGGCGCCGCCGCCGACAATCACCACTTGATGCGCTTGCACGGAATTTTTTGTCATCTACTCAATCCTTAGATTTATTCTCAATTTATACAGACGGATGTTTCGCTCGGATTCATTGGCCCATACGACCTCTGTCTATTCAAAGCCCCACCTCAACACGACAATTTTATTGAATAACGCAACGGAATACTATGGGCAATACTAGGCATAATGGAGTCCACTAAATATGGTTTAGCGGCTGTACGTCGTCAAACCCTTTTGGAGAGATTGTGCCCTGAGTCTGTGTGGACGATAGGGTCTACCTCGGGTGTGTATCATGCCATTTTCTGGTAAGTACTCAGACAGCTCACCTGAGATATAACAGGGACCATTGTCGCTCAGCAACAGTGGTTTGTGTTAGTGTAGCCACTTCATTCATCCTTTGCCGTTTCGCAAATCGATGAAGCCACAGCATTGAGTCCCGCCAGACACTGGCCGAATTCGTCGTGGAGCTCCCGCACAAGATAGCGACGCTCTGCTTCCTGTACGTCCATCAGTTTCATGGCCAATTCCTTTCGTTCCAAAAGAATCTTTTCCTGGTTTGCGGCCAGCCGATTAATCGCTTCACCCGTAGACTGCCATTCGGAGACACAAAAATTAGGCAGACGGAGAGATAGTTCACCATTTTCCATCCGCTGCAATCCTGCAACGATACCCTTCGCAGGCTGAAGCGCCTGACTTACAGAAACAAAAACTAATATGGAAACACTTGCGACAATTACTACTGCAAGGCTCATGAGTCCTGCAACATCGTGCCATGCGTGTGCGATTTCTTTGGGAATGCTGTTAGAAACGGTAATTGTGCCGTAATTCCGGTTGCGGAATGTGACTTGTTGAACCAGCGTCTTTCCAGGATTGAAAACCCAACGATAAAACCGGCCGAACCATAATGGCCAGCTTCGATCCGCCCAAACCTCACCACGGCAGGCGTTATTGTTGCGATCACCGTTAACTGACACAAACCGGGCGCATCGCCCGGGTTCAAATCCGTGTTCAGACCACACATTCATATCCGGGAAACGTTCCTGTATCTCTGCGCCTACTGAGATCCGAAGCAGCTGGAGTTCTAATTGGCGGTCGATTGCCTTAGCAGAGACAAGAACGTCGTGTCGAGATTTCTGGTTAGCCTGATAGAGAACGTATGCCGCTGTTATGAGCAAGCAAATGAAGGCAATAAGAACAATTCGAATTATCAGGTAGATTTTCAGATTCATAGAACACTAATCGTTTTGAAAACTTTCCACAATGAGCATGTGTCTCTGAAGGTCAGTCGTGACCCTGAATTCATATTGCTAACCCCATTTTATGTAGGCTTGGTGTCTATGGAAAGTGACCATTGTGACAACGGGCAATTTGCCCGTAGATTGCGGGCAATAATCGGATTACGAATCAATATCCTGTTAGATATTCTGTCTGCGTGAAAACTGAACAAAATACGAATAAGTCGGATACAACGCATCTTGCAACATTCCGTCTGAAACATAGACTGGGTATGAGTAAGCCATTTGATGATCATTGGACTTCGTTCGCAATCACAATGTTTAGAAAAACGCCGATAGAGCTCAACCTGAAAATCCAGTCAAGTTCCCTGAGCTGAGTAAGCAGAAATCGAATACATTTTAAATATTTGAGGGTGATGGATATGACCAGATACAGTTTTGACGACAGCAATATTCGATGGCATAAGTTAGGAGACTTGGAGTATTTCGTTTATGACGTACTCGATGTCGATGAACAAAACAATATCGTCGATGTGATTTTTAAATTCGAACCCAATAAGCAAATCGTTCTTCATAGGCATAAGGTGCTTAACAAAACATTTGTCGTTCAGGGCGAGCATCGTTTCTATGAGGCAGATGGCAGGCTCAAGGAGGTATGTCCCGTTGGTAGTCTAACCTCAAGACCCGCAAGTGATGACCCTCATCGAGAATGTGGTGGCGACGAAGGTGCTAAGGAACCTAAGCGGCAACTGTTTCCAGTATTAGGCGTCAGAATGTCTGGTACTCGCTTTTAGGAAAGCTACAACGCGGTGCAGACAGGAAAAAGAAAAAATTCGGGGGCAGGTCTTTATTCATGTGCTTTCCAACGTACAATGCGACTCACAGTTGAGTGCTGTACTCGCTATAAACATGATGAATACGGCAAGCAATTTATAAATACTGCTCGTTTTGCTAGATATGCAATTTCTCCCTGCGTCTAATATTTAGAATGTTTATTTGAACTCCTAGAAAAATTAGGGACAATCCATCCCTCCGCACAAACTCATTTAAGCAAGATTTGCCAATAGAGTCCAAGTGCTGACGGCTAAAGTCTGGACTATCACGAAACGCTAAATATTTATACTCATCGGAATCCGGCTGGGCAATAAATGCGGGTACGGGATTTCGCGGGATTGATTCCGCGAATGGATTTGATCTTCGATTTGATTAAGCGCTTGCTGGAATCGCTCCAAGGCGTTACCTTTGCCGATCACCCTTTCATCCTTAAACCACGGGAAGTATGGGAAATTATTGCTTCTATAATAGCCGAGCCGGCGGTAGTAAACGCCGCCGAGCACGTGCAATATGTCTAATTGATCGGATGCAATTTTGACTGGTGGTAGGGTGCCCAGCCATTCCGGTTCGGTGCCTCCGGCCGGGTCTTTGACGCCCCAGATCACGCCCGATATAGCGGGCGCATAGGCCATGATACTGCTTTGCGGAAAATTAACCGCGGCGTGCTGCGCGCTGCTGGTAAAAATAACCATGGTCAACACTTCGGCTAATTGGGCTTTTGACGTGATGGGTTTGAATCCTTTTAGCTTTCCTCGATCGATCAGATTGTCCGTCCAAGCGGCCAGTTCGCTATCGGCGTTGACTGCGTCGTCATTTTCGTAATAAATATCGAGATAGTCCGATACCCACTGCTGGATTGCATCCCAAACCAACAACGCATCATCGCGGTACGGAAAATCCGCTAATATGGCAGGGTTATCGACGCCGCGCCGTTTCAAATCAGTCGGCAGCATATTTTCGTAAAAATCGAAAGCCAGGCGATCTTTCCCAGCGGCCTCCTGACTGCATTCAATTTTCGCCGCCAGAATTTTTTCGATGGACCCTCCCGGCGCAATCAACCCGGTTGCGGCCTCTTTATTGATATTTAAGGTGCCTTCAAAATGCGGCATCAACAATATATTAATCGGGTGCTGCTTGGCCAGATTGCGGTGCGTCGCGACCACAAACGCCTCAATCAACAGGTGCGTTCTACCCAAATGAACGAATAGTTCGTGGTAATTGCCTTCGGCCATTTGAACGATGCTTTTGGCGGTTTGCCACGGCCAGTAGCCTGGTTCATCCGGACCGGTTTCGGCATAAACGATTTCATGCTCGGCAGAATTTTGCGTGCGCTGTATCGCCACTGGAACCAGCTTGTCTTGACCTTCCGGCCGGGAAAACAAGGCCAACGGGGCGAATAATTGCTTGGCCAGTCCTTCAACCTCACCAGGGTTGTCCACCAACGGCTGGATTTCTGCGTAATCCAATACAAATAATCGATTGCTGCTAAGCGCCTCGGCCAACGAATCGGTTTGACCCATTACCGATTGATAGCCCTGCTCTGTCACCGGAAAGTTATCGGGTATTTGGGTGATGCACTGGATCAACATTGGATTAGGTCCGCCGAGACGATAATAGGCGAATAGTTCATCTTGCCGAAAATTTTCCGCGACGCTTTGCAATTCGATTGATTTGAACAAACTTTTGAACGGTGTCAAACCAGATTGCTGCACGAGCTTTTCCTCGACTGGATGTTTATCGACAATTTTTTGCAGCCGGTCCAATTCTTTGGTCGGTGAAGCAATTCCGGTGAATATTACCCGGCTCGCTACCGATACGGTTTCTCCAAGCAACGATCCAACCGATTCGCCATCGCCTTTGGGTTGCGATTTTTTAATACGCTTGAGATTATTTCTTATGGATTTAAGTTGGCCGTCAGTACCGCCGCTGCCCCCGCCTACAAAATTCAGCAATCGATTCTCGACCACCTCCAAACCGATTTCCAATGACTTGACCAACCAGGCGATGGTCGGTTTATCACTGGACGGAACCTCCATCGACATCGGAATGCCTTCCACATTGGGAACATTATCGCTCCAAATATATTGGATTTGGGTATCCGCTAGTTGCTGTTTTCGGCGTGCTTGCTCGGTGGGTGAATCGCTTTGAGGCAACGATGGGGATTTGCGGTAGTTGCGGCAGAACATAGAAACTCCTTTTTATTTATTGTATAAAGTCACCGGAATGCGATGACACCGGTTCCTCACACCTCAATATACGCCAAAATATTTTATGCAGCAACGCGATGGAAAGCCCCTGATTTTAAGACTTAACGATAATGCAATATCGTTTTAGAACCGTTTAAGATTAACATTCAATTGCGTTGATCAAATCTCACAGCAAATCCTTTATTCAGGTTAAAGCAAACGGGATAATACGGCGATTTTACAATACTGCTAGAATGACGTAGATGATTAAATTGTCTACCGCGTGTGTTATTCGAAAGGCAGCTATTCGAATAACTGGTTGGGATCTACACGGAACGATGGTTTGAAGCCGAGCTCGAATGTAAAAATGCCAATCTCGAATCTTCGAACTGGCATATTCATTTCACATAATACGACAATCTGAATACTCTATTTTAGATCCCGTGACTTTAGACAGCGTGGCCCGATCAATGCTAGTCTTTAGACTTGACATCAGAATGCCCCAGGTCTTTGCCTTGGGCAATTTCATCCCTGACCCGTTGTTTCAGCTCGGCCATCTCCGGGAAACGGCCTTCGGCCTTTCTTGACCAGACCAAATTTCCGTTTGCGACAATCTCAAATACGCCACTAGTACCAGGCTTCAAACTCAGTTCGGTAATCTCCTGCTCGAATGTGACCAATAGTTCCTGAGCCATCCAAGCTGCTCTGAGCAACCAACGGCATTGCGTGCAATAGCTTATAGAAATGCGATTCTCCAATTTGATCAGTTCTCCCGAGATTTTCCTGATTCATGTAACAAATCTAGACTACGCGAACATGATAGACGTGTTTGTTCGAAATATACTGTCAGCGGACACCAACCGTTCCTCGCAGGAGATGTCCAGAACCAGCAGTCTGAGTCAGTCGAACGACTACTTGCTTAGCCTGTTCTGCTCGGGCACCTAAACCTCGGCGTGTATTTTCGCGTCAACCATGTTCTTGGGCAGATCGGTTCAATTTTGCAGGAGTCCAGACGATACTTACGTTGTTCTATAGACCCGGTTTACCATCAATGCTCCTCAGTCTTGCAATCTCCCCAACATCTGTGCCACGTTTGCTCCGAGCATCGTTACCCGACTTTGCATCGATGAATCTATCAAACCAACATTGGTATCAAATGCTTTAGTCGCCAAAGGGACAGCAACCTGATCCGGTAACACAATACAACCCACGTTACCCAGAATAGAGCGAACGTGGACCAAGCCGCGCAAACCACCCAATGCGCCGGGTGATGTACTCATCAAGCTTACTACTTTACCTTTAAAACACTGCAAAGGTTGTTCGCCCGCTTCCTTGCGTGAAACCCAATCGATCGTATTTTTTAGTACGCCAGTGATTGAGCTATTGTATTCGGGGCATGCGATGAGCATGCCCTGATGTGAAAACATTAAGGCTTTGAGTGCCTTGGCTTGCTCCGGCACACCGTTTTGTTCCTCCCAATCACCGTCATATATAGGCATGGCGTATTCGCTTAGTCGTATCACAGTGACGGATGCGCCCGCATCTTCAGCACCTTTTGCCGCAATTTCAACCAATTTATGATTAAAAGAAGCACCGCGCGTACTACCTGAAAATGCAAGAATCTTTGGCCTATTGCTCATATTTTTTTCCTTAAGATGAAATTCAGGCCAAGCGCTACCTTCGCCATATTCTAAATTGCTGTCATACTACCGAAAAAGCATTTTAGGTTAAACTGGAAATCTACGTCGCTTTCTTAGCTCCGATGACAGCGAATTCCTCTCTCAATTAACCCTAAAAAGAGTTAAAATTTGTTACGCAATGATCCCCTCAAATGCCATTGATTAGAGCAAACAGGCCCGCAAAACCAGCAAAAACAAAGCATTGAGAAATAGACCATCAGTTTTGGATATCGGACCCTTGCAATGGAACGCAATACGTTCATTTACTGTTCAGAGAACTCTGACTAACATCGATTTCACGAAAGCCAGGGGTATTAAATTTGGATAAGGCGCTTTTCAGGAGGATAACATAACGGTTACAGACTAAATCCCGGGCGACCTACTTAATTAATGACCAGCTCATATTAATAAATACTAAACGGGAGTTGTTGAACTCCCATAATAACCCACTCAACCTAGGAGGTTGTAATGATCGATAATTATCTAAAACCCAAATGGACCGTAATGGTCTTTGCATTAAGCGTGAGCAGTACATCGGTGGTATTCGCCGAGGGCGGCCTGATGGATTCAGTCGGTGGAGGACTGGATGCAGCCAAGGGCGCAGCCGAAATAGCGCAACCCAGCACCGAATCAGTAGCGACTAGCGCCGTAAGCGGAGAAAGTTCATCGTTGGTCGACAGCTTAACCAGCAAACTCGGCGTTACCCCGGAACAGGCCGAAGGCGGTGCAGGCTCACTATTTCAAGCCGCAAAAGATAAATTGGGAGCGGATAGCTTCCAGAGTATCTCGGATGCCGTACCCGGCATGGACGGTTTGCTGGGTGCAGCGCCCAAAGCAGAAGGAGCGAGCGGCCTGGCGGGTAACGTAGCCGGCCTTGGCGGTGATTCCGCCAGCAGCGCGGTGGGCGCGGCGTCGGTCGCTAACAATTTCCAACAGCTGGGACTGTCGTCCGACATGGTCGGAAAATTTGTTCCTGTTGTGGTCGACTACGTCAAAACCCAGGGTGGAGAAACCGTAGCAAATCTACTCGGAGGCGCACTAGGTGGATTCTGAAAGGGTCGAAAAAAACCCCTATCGACAAAAATCTTTCTGCTCTATTTGTCTATGCAACTAGCTAGAGGAAGACCCACCCTCTCTCCACAATAAGCACCGAGACGGTCGCGCAACGCGCGGCCGTCACTCCAACTTTATGGTTCCATCCAATTGATGCTTAACATCCAGATCGGGAAGCTCTAGCGTCATTCGAATAGCCAAGCTCTCGGACCCGGTTAGTGTTCCATCGTTGATCGAATTTTGAACCGTGTGTTCGATCTCGCGTTGCGAACTTATCCCTACCTTTTTTAGAAATTTGCGGATCTCCATATTTAGCGTGTCTTCGTTCATGGTGACCTCCATCACTTCGTGCCCGTGGTACTGAAGTGACAAGATTATACGCTTTTGTCCAAAATATCTTAAAGTATTGGATTTTGGCGTCTATCAACTAAAGATTGATGCACACAAACACGTCAAGTGTTATCGTACATATAAAGTCGAATGTACGTCTCTTTGGTGCGCGGACCGCATTATGAGAAAGGATAACGAACGTTTAAAGAACTGATTCGAAACGAAATGTGCAAACGCGGAATCGATGGATAAATTCCTGCGGGAACTTATCCGACAAATCGACGGGGAGATTCTAACCGACAGACTTTCCCGCAGATTGTACGCGACCGATGCGTCGCCGTTCCAACAACTACCGATAGCGATTGCCAGGCCGGCAAATACAAAAGATTGTATCGCCATTGTCAGGCTGGCAAAACGCTTCAATCGAGCATTAATCCCCCGGGCGGCAGGAACCAGTCTGGCCGGGCAATGTGTCGGCGATGGACTGATCGTAGACACAAGCCGGCACCTCAATAACATCCTCCACATCGATACCGAAAAACACCGCGCAGTGGTACAACCCGGAGTGGTTTGCGAACAGCTCAATACAGAGCTAGTAACACACAATCTTGTATTCGGACCGGATCCGTCCACATCAAATTATTGCACTCTAGGGGGTATGGCCGGTAACAACGCCTGGGGCATACATAGCCAGCGCTACGGCGCGACACGCGATAACATCGAGTCAATGGAAGTTGTACTCGGTGACGGACGTTTAACCCGGTTCGGACCCGTGGACAATGCATTGCTTCGGCAAAAATGTGAGCTCGATAACTACGAAGGTCGGATTTACCGCACCGTGACAAACATCATCAACACGCAACGGCAATTGATCGAGGAGCGCATCTCATCACCCGATGGCATCTATCGAAATACTGGTTATGCGCTGGACGTGCTTGCCCAAATGGAACCGTGGCGACAGGATGGCCCAGCTTTTAATCTGGCACCGTTCTTGTGTGGTTCTGAGGGTACGCTGGCGCTGACGACGGCTTTGGAAGTTAAACTTGTAGCAAAACCAGACCACCGCGTTTTGTTTTGCGCGCATTTTGATAGTATCGATCAGGCTCTAGAATCGGTGCCAGAAGTACTCAAGCATGACCCTACCGCATTGGAGATCATCGATCACCACATACTGGAACGCAGCAAATACGATATTCAACAACGCCGCAACCGATTCTGGTTGAGCGGTGACCCGCAAGCTGTGTTACTAATCGAATTGCACGCTAATTCCCGGCATGCAGAAGCTTCTTTGAAAAATGCGGCGGAGCAATTGCGTGCTGAGACTCCAGCTTACGTGGTAACTATTGTCGAAGCACCAGAAATCAATCAGGTTTGGGCCCTGCGCAAAGCCGGATTGGGTATGTTGATGGGTGTTCAAGGCGGTAAAAAAGCCGTCACCGGTATCGAAGATTGCGCGGTTGGCGTCGCCGATCTGGCCACCTATTGTGCCGACATCAAACGAATCTTAGCGAGTTACGATACCGATTGTGTGGTGTACGGGCCCGCGGGCCGCGGCACCTTGCATCTGCGGCCGGAGCTGGACCTATCCAACCGTTCCGGTCAGCGCCGCTACCGCAAGATTCTGGATAAGGTGGCCACAACCGTTATAAGCTACAACGGCTCGCTCTCCGCCAAACACGGTGACGGCCGCTTGCGTGGATACCTGTTGGAACGTCAGCTGGGGAGCGAAATACTTGCATTGTTGCACCGGGTAAAACACGCCTTTGACCCAAGCGGGATCCTTAACCCAGGCAAAATTCTCGATACACCTAAACCGGATCACGATTTCCGCCCCTTCGATTCCAGCACCGCACGCAAATTCAACAAGGTTTTCGATTGGTCAGCGGATGGCGGTTTGGCCCCGGCAATACAAAAATGTAACGGCGCTGGTGTCTGTCTGCAGAGCGCTAGCAATGGGAGTATGTGTCCGTCTTATCAGGCAACGCGCGAAGAAAAAAATGGAACCCGCGGCCGCGCCAATATTCTGCGGCAATTCCTGAGCAGTGCCGCTATCGGAGACTTGACCGAATACCATGAAGCCAAACAAGTGCTGGACCTTTGTCTCAGCTGCAAGGCGTGTAAATCAGAGTGCCCCGCTGGGGTCGACATGGCCCGGATCAAAGCAGAATTCATGCAGCATTATAATGAAAACTTTGGCGTACCTTTCAGGTCCCAATTGATTGGTAACTTCGATCAGCTAAGCCGATTCGCAATGGTATCGCCAAAATTCGCCAATCGACTATTGTCGTTTCGGTGGATTAAACGGGCGTTGGGCATTGCAACCGAACGGCGCCTTCCACATCTCGCACTGACACCATTCAGCCGTTGGTGGAAACATCACATTCCGCATTTGCACAAGGGTGGCCGGGGCGATGTAGTGCTAATACTGGATCCGTTGATGGAATTTTACGAGCCACATATCGCTATCGCCGCCGTACGGGTACTGGAAGCTATGAATTACCGGACCACGGTCACACCGTCTATGTCGTTGGGCCGCTCACTGATAAGCCAGAATATGCTGCACCAAGCTGGTCGACAAATCGAACACGCAGTAAAGTACTTATACCCGTTCGCCGAAAAAAAAATTCCGTTGGTCGGGTTGGAACCCTCGGAGATATTGACCCTGCGCGACGAGGCCGTGGATTTAATCGCCGACGATTCTCAAAAAAAACGCATAAAATGCGTCGCCAAACAGGCCATGCTATTCGACGAATTCATCGCGCAAAACCAGCGAAAAATTGGCAAAAAACCGTTGAAACTGAACCCCACACCAAGCAGCGTGATGATCCACGGGCATTGCCATCAAAAATCGCTGGTCGGCATGCATCCTAGTCTGACCGCACTGTCCAAAATCCCCAACCTTAACATTACATCCATCCCGTCTGGCTGCTGCGGCATGGCCGGCGCGTTCGGCTATGAGCGGGAACACTATGACATTTCATTGAAAATTGGCGAACTCGCACTATTCCCGGCAATACGTAATGCGCCGAAGGACACTCTGTTGGTTGCAACCGGTGCCAGCTGCCGATATCAAATTTTGGACGGGCTGGGCCGACGCGCGTATCACCCGGCGGAAATTTTGGCGATGGGTATCACAATTTAGTCCACGAAAAGTTCGGGATACCGATGCGACTATTGACCCCCGCAAACAACGATTCAATTCATCAACCGATATACACCAGTCCGAATCATCTCAAATCGCGTTTCTAAGAAAAGCGGCCTGGGCTGGGGTCCAGAATTTGGCTTGGTCTATCGGAATATTCGATTCTAATGGTTTGTGGTTATGTATGAACGTGTCGATATCGGGGGGTTGGTGCGACAATCCCAATTGCACAAATAAAGCACTTATATAGTGGTTTCCCGTATTCGTGTTACGGCCTCCTCATTTTCTGAACACGATACTGAATGCTTCAATCCGAATATGGTGAGATCTGTTCTGGTATAGACTCGGGCCGAACGGTTAAAGGTCTGCTGAGGACTGGCTTCTGCACTTTTGCCCGGATAACCGTGCCGTTTAGGATTGATGCGGACAAGAATCTCAAGGCGATAGAGATTCTTGTCCGTTTAAGCGCAAGTTTTACTGTAATTGGTTACGGTTAACTGGTTTGATGCGCTCCACATCAATGGATGAACCCAAGCCCAAGTTATCTTTTGCTGCATAGGTATAGACGACTTGAACATCGAGATCAGCCTGTCGTCTGGTGAAATAGACAAAGCCTTCGTAAGCTTCTTGACCAACATTTACGCCAAGTCCATTCAGTATCTCGGTGCACGTTAGTGTGTGCGTTTCGAAAACCCGCGAAATGGGTAGCTGCGCAACCAACGGGTTCGGATCGATACCATCCATCGAAGCGTACACCATGATGGGCTGGCCGGGAGTCAAGGTCAAAATATTGACCGCCGTCGCATAATTGCCGGGCTCCAACGCAGAATATTGGACAATTTCACCAATGCGCGTCGCAGCAAGGGTTTGTGGTCCACAGACGAATTTAGCAATATAGGTTTGCGGATCGATAAACCTCTGTGTTGGAAAAATAACGCGCCCGGGATTCAAGGTCGGGTTGAATGTCGGCGGAACGGTTTGAGCGTAGCTTGTAAAAACGGAAAGCAGCGCCGCGACGCCTAAAACCAAAGGAAAAATACCGCGAGTTTTGCGGCCATACATTGGCTTGATACTATTCATGATTGACTCCTTGTAAATCAGAAATGAGATGCCCGCGTTGCTGCAAAAAAGCTTGATCCGGTAACGCATGATGGGTCGATTACATTGTACAAAACTGAACACAACCCTAAATCGTCGACCTGTACGTCGACCAATCTTTCAAGAACAACGCGGCGTACGCAGTCCTTCTGCGTACAGTGATATCTACGAATCTCGACGACGTTTGGATTCGTGAATATTCACGAAACGGGTGAAAGGATTAATCGAGATTATCAGATTAACCGGTCTGTCGGTTGGCGACGACGAGTTAGGCGTTTCAAGTCCGTTGGAATCTGGTGGGTAACTTATCGCTGTGAAGAAAATCTGCTGATTTTCCTGCTGATAACGCTACAGATTATTAAATCTTGTCGCGCGAAAATTCCCGACCCAGGAACCTATAACCACGCTGTAGCCGATTATTGCATCGAATCAGTTTAGGGGAGTCGGATTGTGTCCAGTTCGGTTGTCACCAGTTGATCCGCCAACTCTATATTGACCAACTCCACATTATCGACGTCCGCAGATAACCGCTCCAGTATTCCAGCTTGGATGGTGCCCCGCCGTTGCGCTTCCGCGTACGGAATGCGGTGAAACATCACCATCGAATAGCGGGCTATAAACCGGTCAGGATGGCGCTCTTCCAGTAGCCATTCGATCTCTTTGTGTAGATGAAATTTGGGATCACGGACCGAATCGCGCATTTCGATATAGTTTTCCAGCGCCATATCGGCGATTGCATTCGCGTTGGGGCGCCTTATCTGGTCGACGGTCTGGAAAAGCTCCTCCCAGTCGTTATAAAGCTCCAAGCAACGATTAAACTCGGTACAGTCCTCAAATGCACAGTTCATTCCCTGGCCGTGAAACGGTACGACCGCGTGTGCGGCGTCACCCAGCAATAGGGCTTTTGCACCCAAGTTCCACGGATTACAACGTATGGTCCCGAGCTCGCCGGTTTGGTTACGGATAAAATCTGCGGTCAGTCCGGGTATCAAATCTACTGAATCTGGGTATTGCTCTTGAAAAAATTTCAGTACGGCTGCATCGTCAGCCAGAGCATCAAAACTCGCGGAACCTTGGTAAGGCATGAATAAGGTCACTGTAAAACTGCCATCGGTGTTGGGTAGCGCGATCAACATATATCCGCCGCGTGGCCAGATATGCAATGCATTTTTTTCGATCCGATGTTCGCCATTTGGACCGGCCGGGATGGTCAATTCCTTATAGCCATGCGCCAACGGTTCGTGGAGGTACTCAATCGCATCAGCTTCAACCAATGCCCGGCAAACAGCCGAACCGGCGCCATCGGTTCCGATCACTGCTTCAAAACCTGTCGACCTTATGCTACCAGTGATCGAGCTTTTAAAACTCATACGCTGGGTCGCCAGATTCATGTCGGCGCATTCTTCGTTAAAAAACATCGATACCTTGCGGGTCGCCTCGGCAGCATCGAGTAGAAGCCGGTTCAGTACACCCCTAGACACCGAATAATGCAGATCACTGGGGTTTTTACCGTAGGCTTGATAATGCATTTCTCCAGATTTTCTGTGCAGCATGCGCCCCGGCATCGCAACCAGATGCGGCTGGATCTTGCGCAACAAATCCACTTCGGATAAGGCATGAATTCCTCGCGCGGACAAAGACAGATTGATCGACCGGCCGGCGGGAATTTCATGGGTCCGCATATCCGGTCTTTTTTCAAAAAGCTTGACCGAGATTCCACGCCGGGCCAGGTAAATCGCCAGCAGGCACCCGGCGAGCCCAGCTCCAACGATCAAGATGTCTTTTTTTTGCATAGACATTTACAGTATCGTCTGGAGTATTTTTACGAACTCAAATAGGTCCACAAATCGGTTATACAACGGCACCGGAGCCACGCGTATGACGTTCGGTTCACGCCAATCGCACACCACCCGGGCCAGACCTAATTGTTCATGTATACGCTTACCGTCTTGAGGCCTGGTATTTACGCTAATCGATATCTGTGCGCCTCTGGCCTGTGGTGCAGCCGGTGTAATAATTGATACCCGGTCACCACAAACTTTTTCGAGCAGATAAGCCAGATAATTGGTCAAGCGCTGGGATTTTGCGTGTAACTGTTCCATTCCCGCTCGTTGAAACAGGTCCAGCGACGCCAAAAGCGGCGCCATCGACAATATTTGCGGGTTACTGATCTGCCAGCCTTCCGCGCCAGATAGAATCGAGAACTGGTCGGGCATTTCGAAACGGCTGGTCTTGTCGTGCCCCCACCACCCGGCGAAACGCGGTAAATCGAAATCGCTGGCGTGGCGCTCATGAACGAAGCAACCACCCACGGCACCCGGACCCGCGTTCAGATATTTGTACGAACACCAAACTGCAAAATCCGCCCCGGAATCGTGTAGCTTCAGCGGCAAATTGCCAGCAGCATGGGCCAAATCAAAACCTACCGCGCAACCTTTACGCTGCCCGGCAGCGGCAATTTCGGCAAGATCGAAAGCTTGCCCGGTGTAGTATTGGACTCCCGGAAATAGGATCAACGCAATGCCTTCCCCTTCCCTATCGATCGTTTCAAGCAAATCTTTGTTGCGGATCGTATTTTCACCAGGTCGCGGACCAACTTCGATCAACGCCTCAGACGGATTCTTTCCATGGAAACCAATTTGCGATAATACGGCGTAACGGTCCGACGGGAATACCTGCTTTTCGAGCAACACCTTGAAGCGATGCTGGGTCGGCCGGTAAAAGCTGACCATCATCAGGTGCAGGTTAACCGTCAGAGAGTTCATCGTAACAACTTCTATGGGTTTTGCTCCCACCACATTGGCCAGCTTCTCGGCCAAAAACTCGTGGTACGGCAGCCATGGGTGCTCTCCTGCAAAATGACCATCTACTCCGTTGCTGGCCCAGGAATCTAGAATTTCATCAACTTGTAGGCGGACCGACTTGGGCTGTAATCCCAACGAATTGCCGCATAAATAAATTTTTTCCAGTCCGTCGTCGCCACACGGAATGTGAAAATTGGCACGCATGTATGCGAGCCCATCCTGGCGATCCAACTGCTCGGCGAAAGCGCGGCTATTTTCGAATTTCATTGTGCGATCAACGGATAAATCAGCGGTCGGCTCGGCGCCGTATCAGCGACAAATGCCGGTATTTGCAGATTGAGAAGGTAATAACCCTCCGTCACCCTATTTGGAACGTAAATAAGTTCAGTAATCGTCCGGTGGGAAGGTTTGTCTGTCTCTAATTCGTGGCCCTCGGTCGCCAATCCCCAAAATATCCGGTGATTGGAAAGCATCCCTTGGTCATCCATACGGTCTACCGAGGGTAAATCGACCAACAGATGCTGGATTGGACCTCCGGCTAGTTTTGCCATCGCATCGTTGGAAAGAAAAGGCGCCATATCGTATTTTTCGGTTTTTTTGCTCGAGGGGTTCGGAAGCGTTCGGATAATGATCGCACTATGAAAACGTGTGTCATTAAATTGATCCAATGCTTTGCTTAGTCTGTCACGGGCTATCAATGTGTCATCTGGCTTGGTCAGGGCCGCATATTGATCCTGGCACTGAAGCACCAGTTCCGGCCGGATGCTAAGTACGGTGGCAGGTATCCACGCATCTCTGAGTATGTCGTTTATAGCGACGTCCTGATCGACCACATGCCCGACACACTCCGTATGGGTTCCCTGGCAATGCGGAATCAACCGGTATTCCTCAACGTTGCAACTACCTCCCCGCTTGGTATCTCCGCAAAACCACGGGGTTGAAACCACGCTGGATTCAGCCGGACCTATACCGAAAGCGCTAAGCCGATCTTCGCCAAAGCGAAGTGGAATGGATAAATCGTGGCCTTGGGCTGAATCGATGCGAAAGGCGTCTCCGTCGATCTTAAATTCAAAAATGCTCACTTAAACCGTTCAGCCGTCATGCCCAACCATTTTAATGCCGCGCCATGGAACAGCATTGATCGAGCAGCCTGCGACAGGCCCATACTCTCGATCAATCGACCGGGACAAGCCTCTCCCAACGGAAACGGATAGTCCGATCCCAATGCAATATTTTCCGGTCCTAACATATCCAGTAAATAATTCAGTACCCGCGCGTCGTGGACCAACGAATCCACCAAAAAACGCCCTAGGTAATCGCGCGGCGCGGTGCCGTTGTCGATCGCGCATAAATCCGGGCGTACATCGAAGCCGTGCTGAATCCGCCCCAGTGTAGATGGAAAAGCACCACCACCATGAGCAAAGGCCACCCGCAAGCGCGGGAAACGTTCGAATACACCACCGAAAATCATCGAGCTAATAGCGACCGCCAACTCAGCGGGCATCCCTACCAACCACGACAACCAATATTTTTTTAGCCGGTCCGCACACATCATGTCCCAGGGATGCACGAATATCGCAGCACCCAGATCCTGAGCCGCCTCAAAAACCGGGGAAAAACAGTTGTCTCCCAAATTGATGCCGTTGACATGGGTACCGATCTGTACGCCAGCCAAACCCAATTCCCGCACGCAACGGTCAAGCTCGGCAACCGCCAGATCCGGTGCCTGCATGGGTATTGTCCCCAAACCGACAAAGCGCTTTGGCTCGGCGTCCACGGTGTCTGCAATATGGTCGTTTAAGAACCTGGAAAGATCATGGGTATGTTCAGGTTTGGCCCAATATGAAAACATGACGGGCACAGTCGATAAAACCTGGACGGAAACACCAGCGGCATCGCATTGGTTAATCCGGTTATCGATATCCCAGCTATTACTCTGAATATTGCGAAATACCTCTCCGTCTTTGAGCATTCGCGCACAACCGGGTTGAGTGTGCTCAATGCTTACAAAGCCACCGTAACCGTATTTTTGTTGAAGATCCGGCCAATTCTTGGGAACGATATGCGTGTGTATATCGATTTTGAGCATCTTATTCGGTAGGAACCACTAGTTCGGCGGCTGCATGACGGTCCCGCATTGACGGCAAGTGCGGTGCTCCAAGCTGGCATAAAAGTGCTCGAATACCGTCGGCAAATCTCGCTCAATATCCTTCAACGTGAAGTACTCCTCGTACAACAAATTTGAACACTGGTCGCAATACCACAAAAATCCGTCCTTCTCTCCCGCTAGACGTTTGCGCTCTATGACCAACCCCACCGAGTTTTCGAATCGTTGCGGGGAGTGCGGCATCTTGGCCGGAAGTAAAAATATTTCCCCAGCTTCAATAGGGATATCCCGTATCTGACCCTCCTCCATTACCTTCAATACCATACGTCCTTCAACCTGGTAGAAAAACTCCTCGCCCTCATCATAGTGGTAATCTTTGCGCGTATTCGGCCCACCAACGACCATCACGATAAACTCAGCATCTTCAAAAACCAGCTTGTTGCATACCGGAGGCTTTAACAGGTGGCGGTGCTCATCGATCCACCGCTGAAAATTTATAGGATTCAGATTGCGCATACGATTACTCCTCAGCTAAATCGAATTCGCCCATTACTATTCGAATTTCCTATCATTATCGCTTTCATTCGAGCATCGCGATACATTTCAATTCTATCGCGATCGGAGTCGGCAGCTTATTAACCTCGACCGTCGTTCGACACGGTTGGTTTACTTTAAAATATTCTGCGTATATCTTGTTATAGACGGCAAAATCCTGGTCCATATTTGTTAGAAACACGGTAACGTCCACAAGTTCAGCCCAACTGGATCCAGCGTCCTCCAGGATCGTTCGAACGTTGTCGAATACGGCATGGCACTGTACTGCGATATCGTAGGAACAGATATTACCTTCCGCGTCCAATTCCACACCGGGTATTTGCTGCGAACCCCGTTGACGTGGACCGACACCGGATAAAAACAGTAGCTTACCCGCCCGCCGCGCGTGTGGATAAGCGCCGACAGGTTCAGGTGCTGTTTGCGAATCAATCCGATCAGAAGGCACGCCAGCTATTCTCCAAGATTGATACACACATTTTTGCATTCAGTAAAAAACTTGAGCGCTTCGAAGCCACCCTCGCGCCCAACCCCAGACTGCTTCATTCCTCCAAAAGGGGTTCTGAGATCCCGTACCATCCAACAATTTACCCAAACAACCCCGCTTTGGATATCATGCGCCAGTCTATGACATCGACCCAGATTTTCGCTCCACACCGAAGCGGACAACCCGTAGCGCGTGCTGTTGGCGTAAGCCACTACCTCGTCCTCCGAATCGAAGGGCATGATTGTTACAACCGGACCGAAAATTTCTTCCTGGTTGGTCCGGCAGTCTGCATCCAGTCCTTCGACAATGGTTGCAGCGACAAAAAAACCGTGCTCGCAGCGGCCCTGTAAGCGCACTCGAGCACCGCCCGTCAATACCTCCCCGCCTTCCTCTTTGGCCAATTCGATGTAAGACAAAACCTTATCCAAATGATTTTTCGAAACCAATGCGCCCAGCTGGCAGTTAGCAGTCAATGGATCGGCCACGCGCAGGGACTCAGTCTTGGACACAAAATCCTGTTTAAATTTACCGAAAATCGAACGTTCGACAAAGATTCGGGCACCAGCAAGGCAAACCTCTCCCTGGTTGAAAAATGAAGACCTCAACGTCGCTTCCAATGCTTTTTCATAATTGCAATCGGCAAAAATTATGTTGGGATTCTTGCCGCCCAACTCCAACGATAGCTTTTTGAATTCGGGTCCGACAGTTTTAACAATCTGCGCGCCGGTCTGAGTTCCCCCGGTAAACGATACCGCCTGGATATCAGGGTGTTCCACTAGACTTTGTCCCGCCTTTGCGCCGAGACCGTGGATAATATTCAATACCCCAGGCGGCATACCTGCATCGCTACAGATCTTGGCTAGCATGTAGGCTGTCATCGGTGTCAGCTCGGAAGGTTTGGCGACCACAGTATTGCCAGCTGCCAGCGCCGGTGCAATCTTCCAGCTAAATAAATAAAGCGGTAAATTCCACGGTGAAATACAGGCCACCACGCCCAGAGGCGTTCTCAATGTATAGTTCAAAGCTTGGCCATCCATCGCGTGTGATTCCGAAGCAAAGTGCCGGATCGCCGAGCTGTAAAAGCGAAAATTCGAAGAGGCTCTGGGAATATCAACCTGGATGGCCGTACTCAATGGTTTGCCCGAATCGATGGATTCGGCCCGTGCGAGGTCTTCTAGATTGTCCAGAATAAGATCTGCGATGCGAAGTAAAATGCTTGAACGCTCTTCGGTCGAAGATTCGGACCAGCCGGTAAAAGCCGATTTTGCCGCCGCTACGGCGGCATCTACGTCGGCCGAATCAGATTCAGCAATCTCGGAATAGCACAGACCCGTGGCTGGTTCTATGTTCTCCATCCAATTGCCGGATACCGCCGATTGCAGATTTCCGTCGATATAGTTTTCGATCCGTTGCATTAAGCTTCCGCTATAAACAGGCGGTACGACCACCATCCACCGGAAGGCTGACGCCGGTCACGTAGGCGCCCCATTCCGAGGCCAGAAAACCAGCAGCATAAGCGATCTCCTCCGGTTTGGCAAAACGCTGCATAGGGATCTTCATCTTCATATGTTCGGCTATTTCTGCAGTGGATTTATGGGTCTTGCCGGCATTACTGTCGATGATGGAATTTAACCTCGCCGTTTCTGTCGCACCGGGAAGAATATTATTCACAGTAATACCAAACGGCGCCAACTCTCCGGCCAAGGTTTTTGCCCAACTCGCCACCGCGCCACGGATTGTATTGGACACACCCAAGCCTGGAATCGGTTGTTTAACCGACGTAGAGATGATATTGATGATACGACCGTAGGCAAGCTGTTTCATTCCCGGCAACAGCGCTTGGGCGAGAATTTGATTACATATCAAATGCTGGGAAAAGGCGTCCAGAAACTCTTCGGGCTCGGCCGGTTGAATCAATCCACCCGGTGGGCCGCCGGTATTATTCAATAGAATATGGATGGGTTGATCATCGCAAAGATCTACCGCCAAACTCCGTTTCAACTGGTCGGGTTCGGAAAAATCGGCGACGATCACCCTGTGATGTTGATTCGTCTTGGTATCCAGCTGATTTGCAACGCTATGCAACGCTGTTCGATCGCGGGCCAACAATATGATTTCCCCGCCCAATTGTGCAAAATGCAGCGCAATAGCCCGCCCGATCCCTTGACTGCTGCCACAAACCAAAGCGCGCTTCCCGGTCAACAAACGCATGAATTCTCCGTGATTATGAAAACTTTAGGCTACCAATTATTATAGCCCGACGCTTGGCTATCCCTATGCGGAATATTTAGAATTAGAGATCGACCAGCACGCAGCTAAAACCGATTTATAGTACACCGATCAACACAAATTGGTTGAGTGTTTTTAGAAATTGCCTTTTCCGAATACCGGTCTTACGGGACTAGTAGTCTAAGATCAAAATCCAATTTCACCAACTAAAAAGAATACGCCTAATTCTTCAAAACCAATAACTTTATGCCACTTGTACCGAGGTGCGTATCACGTGCGCCGCTTGTGCGGGAAGAAAATATGAATAAAGCGGCGCCGAATGCAGCGGGTTAGATGGATCGTACTCTAGGCCGTACAACGAAAAATAATCTGCTTTTAGCGATGCTGGCATTTCGCTGCGTGAGATTAGCTCTAGTAACTTCGCATTCTCGATACTGGCTTCCAACGACGCGCCGAATAAGCGCAAACGATCCCTTATCTCGGGGGGTATATCCTTATTGCGACGCGGACGGCTAAATACCTGCTCCAGCAATCCTCCGGTATATTCCCCAGTCGCCGCTAAAACATCGATACCGACGGAATTCATCGCAGCGATCTGCTCTTCCAATGCCACGGCAACACGTTTGCCATCAGTTATACGGGTTGCCCGCAATGCAAGGTGATGCGCCGTGTACCCGTACACGTGATTCCAGTGCTGGATGATCTGAGAAGTCTCGCCCGCCAGGGATTGATCGATAAACAGCCGCAACTGCTGACCATTGTCCAAAATCTTGAACAAAACATAAGCGTCCCAGCCATCCTTAAACTGATAATAACTCTCTCCGTCCACCTGACTGGGGATATAGCCGTGATTGCGGCGCAGGTTTTCCACCACCCGCTCCGCATCACCACGCGCGGAGCTTCCGCAACGAATCGCCAAGTGATCAAAGTGTAGCGACCAATCGTTTTTATCGGCTATTTTCAACAAGGTCAAATCGGCCTCGCTGTAAAGCAACGATTCTACAGCCTTGACTGCGGTATATATATCCAGATTAGAAACCAATTCCGCGATACGCTGCGCATCAGTATCGCAGAGGTCGTCACGCGCACGATCCAATATATGCCCAAGGAATCTTTCCGCGTAGTCGGAGACATAATGGGTGGCACCGGGCAAATCCATTTCGAATGGCTTGACCTGCCTGGCATTAGTGTAGGCTTCCAATAAGTCCGCTACGGTATTTACGTTAGAAAAATACTCCATGGCATCCGATGGCTGGGGTTCAGCCGCGAACGGGGTTAGATCCAAACCCGCCCATTCCCCGCCGGAATGCGGAACCATCAGCTTGGATGCGTTATTCGGATCGACAACGAAGCCTTCTTCATTATCAATTAATTCATTGACTAATCGAACCGCAAAATCTCGATGTCGCTTAAACACTGTCGCCCCCGTGTAATATTCAATCCTTTTATATTAGACCGGAATACCCTGGAAAGTTTTTTGCGACCCAAATCAATTCTTCTACAAAAACATCTCGGCTTACTTTGTTTCCATTGAATATTAGAATAAGACCACAGGCCGCACGCTTCTATGCTTGGACTTTGACTATCTGTAAAATATTTAAAATCAAGGAGATGACATATTTCCCGAGCGGACGACCTGAAATGTTGTGCGGTCCTATCCAGGCTAAAATTGCCGCAACTGGGTAGAAGTCTTAAACTTTGATCAGGAACGGGAATTTTTCGATATTTTTTAGCGCAATGCCGATACCACGTGCAACCACACGCAAAGGATCTTTGGCAATATGCACGGGGAGTTGCGTCCGCGTCGATAACCGCCGGTCCAATCCTCATAACAGCGCGCGCCCGCCAACCAAATGCATACCGTTTCGGTAGATGTCCGCACAAAGTTCAGGTGAGTTATTTCCAGCGCGCTCAATAGCGCATCCTCACTTTTTCGGATAGAACTGTCTATAACCTTTGCTATTTCTTTATAAGTCACTACGATTTTTTTCGGTAGACCACTTACCAATTCTCGACCATAAACCACATAGTCTTCTGGAGGATTCTCCAAATAATCAAGCGCTGACCCTACGTTAAATTTTATCAATTCAGCGCCACGTTCACCGACGGACACGTTGTGCTGTTGACGCAAATAATCGACAATGTCTGCATTAAATCGGTCGCCTGCAATTCGTATCGCACGATTACAAACTATCCCAGCCAGGGCGATCACCGCGATTTCCGCGGCCCCCCGCCAATATCGACCACCATACTCTCGTCAGGCTGTTCGACTTTTATCCCGATCCCAATCGCTGAAGCCAAAGAATTTCATTTTTATTATTATTTTTTAGATTACCAAGTACGGTATATGCCAATATCGTGTCAATCACAATCGAAGAATGATCGACAAGCGAAACGGAACATACTTTGTCTATAAATTCGAACTCCTGAAGATCAGAAACTGAGCACTTTTCAAATTTGACGGGTCGGTTTATTGTCGCGCACTCAGCAAAACTTGAAATAGGCTATTGGCTTTGCCGCCGGTAATTATCAACAGATCAAGACAGATGACCTTTACATGGGTACACTACGGCCTACCGATTATTTTTTGTTCGATTTCGTGTGATCTATCTGACTAAAAATTAACCATGCGCTCGACGCCTAGCGTATCTCGGTTAACGCAGATTAACCTAACTCTGTCGAGTTTGATTGCCGGTCACCGGGCATTTCTGCGTGCCCGGACTCGATCGGAATTATTCGACAACATCTGCCACGTATTAGTGGAAACATGCGGGTACCGTTATGCGTGGATATCTATCAATGAATCTGCCAACGGTAGTGAAACCGTGATCAGCGCCGCGGGATTCGAGAACAGCGGCCTTGCCAACACGCCCCAAAGTTGTTCTGACGATGCAGATCCAACAACAGTACGCCGAAGTACAACCTGCTCGGGCAGAACGCAACCTGCCCAAAACTCAACCTTTTACCAACAGCTCCACTCCATAGCAAAACCCTGGTCATCGATTGGATTTCCACTCGACATTGACGGCAAAATATTCGCGTATCTAAACATTCACGCCGAAAATCTAGACGGCTTCGACCATGATGTCGTTGTATTGCTGGAGCAAATGACCCAAGACCTTTGTTATTGCTTAAACAATCTGATAACCCGGAACGAGCGGGATTCGGCCCAGCGAGAACTGGCCGACACAATCGTGCAACGCGCAATCATTTTGGAAAGCATCCCCGATATCGCTTATCAATTGGATACCGAATCGAGACTGGTCATCTGGAATAAGCGCATGGTCTCGGTTACCCAATATTCAGTCGATGAGTTACTGAACAAACCTGCGATTGAGTTTTTTCCAGAATACCATCAGCTAATAGTGGCCCAAGCCATTCAGCAAGTTTATCAAAACGGCTACGCGGATGTTAATGCGGACCTGTTAACCAAAAGTGGCAAGACTATCCCCTATCACATCAATGGCTCGCTGGTTAAAAATGAAGATGATCAGATCATTGGGATAACCGGTGTCGGCCGTGACTTAAGCGAGCAGTACGAAATAGAACGAGAAAAGACGCAATTACAGAAACAATTACTTCAATCGCAAAAGATGGAGGCTATAGGCCAACTTGCCGGTGGAATCGCACACGATTTTAACAACATCCTGGCCTCTATATTGGGTTTCACCAATTTAGCCCAGAAAAAGAGTCGGCCATATGATGATACAAAACTGGATGAACACCTGCTTCAAATTCAAAATTCCGGTACCCAAGCGCGCGATATAATCACACAGATGCTGGCCTTTAGCCGGGATAGTGAAATCAACCTGGTACCGATCCAGCTACAACCACTGATCATGGAATTCGGTAACATTCTTAATACGACCATGCCGTCAACGATTAAGATCAATTATAAGCTAACTTCCGAATCACCTTGCATCCTTGCCAACCCGGTTCAATTGAACCAAGTTATTTTAAATCTTTGTATCAACGCCCGGGATGCAATCACAGACCATGGCCAAATAGACATCATGCTTCGCCAACAATCCTTCGCAGAAACTGCATGCGCGTCCTGCAAGGCACCGGTACACGGCAAATTTGTGGAACTATCGGTGCACGATAACGGTTATGGAATCCAATCCCACCTTTTGGATAAAATTTTCGATCCATTTTTTTCCACCAAGGAACTCAGGCGGGGAAGCGGCATGGGCCTCGCCATGGCGCATAGAATCATTCACAAACATCAAGGGCACATCCGTGTTGAGACAGGACCAGATATCGGAACAACTTTTTACCTAATTTTCCCAACCTTCGACGAACCGGACCAAGCGACCGTCAAAACCGATGAACTTGTATACGATCAGACAGAGCTTCCAAAAAAGGGCCGAATTCTAATCGTAGACGATGATCGGTCAATCGTGTTCTTTGAGACAGAACTGCTCCAGAACCAAGGATATGAAGTTACCGCTTTTACCGACAGCGAACAATCCTTACGGGCATTCAAACAAAATCCTATCCACTTTGACCTCCTGTTAACCGATCAAACGATGCCTAAATTGAACGGATTGGAACTGACCCGGAAAGTTCGTACAATTCGTCCGGATTTACCGGTTATTCTTTGCTCGGGACAATTTCTTGAAATAGACAGTAACTCATTTTCCGCGTTGGGAATTGATCGCTATCTACAAAAACCTGCCGACGTCGATGAATTGTTGCGTACGATAAACGAGTTAATCAAGACATAACAAGAATGCCGAAAAGGCACGACAATTTTCAGCTATTCGCAATACCCTCCAAATATTTGAAAGACCAGTCACTGATCTAAATGACTTGCGATCAAACCCAACGAAGTTCCTGTAAATTATCACACCAATCAGTACTCACCGGCCGGAAACTCTATTGCTAATTTCAACCTATGCTATTGCCTATTTTACTCATACCCAAAACGCTTATTTAGTCGATATGCGTGGGCATTAAAGTAAGCTAAATCAGAATCTGATAAATTCTTTTCCCATACATTATCATATTTTATCTCAGAGCTTTTAAAGCGTGCATTATTACCATTGGTAATATGATGTACTTTCGACGAGAAATCCAGCATATTTCGCTGATATTCTACACCCAGAAAGTTTGAAATACGCTTCATAACATTCTCTGTATCTTTTGCAATATCTTCATACTTAACAACCAACAAATGCTCTCTATTAACATATTTATCTAGAAGAGGTAAGGCTCGATTATAATAATTTATCCAGCTATCTAAACTTTTCTTTCTATCAAAACCACGCTTAAGATTAGAATAGAATCCACCCCTACCATCTCGGACAAGCAGGATAATCCTAGTTTCTTGTTTATTATTTAAATAGATTCCTAACCCTTTGAGGTAGGCCTTAGACGAATCAACCACCATATTTGCGCCACTAGATACTAAGACCGATTGGTATAGTTTTATATTATTTAATAAAGATCGCTTAAATTTTCCAACGACAGGAATATGCAGTGGAATACCGAAACGATAATATGCGTATAATAATACATGAGATATTTTTCGTGATATTTTATATATTTTTGTCTGCTGATTTTTATCAATAACTACTTTTGGCGAAATATACCCCAAGTCAAATTCGTAAGGATTACTATATATATTTATATTGGATTGCTGTTCTACGCGAGCCAATACTTTTCTCCAAAAGTCACATTCATCAACTGCAAGTCCACATCCACACATAGTATTCAATGCTATATTTTTGGGCAGGTGTGAAATTTCTCCCAAGGACTCAATATTCGAGTGTGAACCAATCAGCATATCAAGCAATGTCGAACCGGAGTGCCCAGAAGAACAAATATATACAGTTTTTATCATGATACATATCCTATGTCAGAGTTGCTTTGATTTTTTGCCCAATAGGTCATCTATGATCAACTCTTTACTGTTTTAGAATTTTAATATGCTTACACGTTTTTTATATCCATGTAAACTTGTAAATTTTGGGATATACGTTGAGCGTTATTTCTTCAACCAATCCATTCTTTTTTGGTTTTTTCAGTTATGATGAATATGAGATGAGAGACAAATCTATATTTACAGCCATCAATCTGATTAAATCGAAATTTAAAATTGAAAATTATTTACTTCCGTAACTGGTATTTTTATCTATGAATCTAAAAATTAAAATACGCTAATTTTTAGATTCCTTTCCTTCCTAAAACCTCATATTACTTTCACTACGATAAAAAAATACCTAAATTCATAGGACCAGTATACAGTACAAGAATCTGTTCCAATATCCTACATTTTCGAAATTCGACTGAGAAATAAGGGTGCCTGCTTAGAAACATCTGACTGGGCTGTTTGAGATGCCTTGGGCGCATCCTAATCGGCACGCACAATCCGCCGCTATTCGCTATACCATGCTACTGATTTCTTACAACGGCTTTGTTTGCGGTCAGATCTGACCTAATAACTCAAAATACCCGAGTAAAACCAACACTGGCAGGCTTCAAGCCAAAGCAACCTTCTGCTCAGCTTCCGGTTGCATCAACTTGGCCACTTCCTCAACGTGTTCATCGGTTTCCTGCATGATGGGTTCAATGACTTCCTCGGACAAACCGGTAATTTCCCAAACAATTGGATCAACCTCTTCTGGCAATGCAGATGCTGCAACCTTTTCCTTGGACGATGCCATATAACGGCCTAGATGAATAATCGCCGTTTCCAGGCGATATTTGGTAGATTCTTTCGGCTCCATGTGCAATTCGGTAGTCTCCCTGTAACTTTCGGGCAGGCGCCATCGAAGCATCAATTCACTACCCACCTGGCCGTAGTCAAAGCCTATTATTTCCCGTTCCGCCAAATAGAGTGGCATCTCTTCCTGCAACGACTTTTCGATCGCCAAAATGGATTCTTCGGGAAATTTATGATACATCAACAAATGCCCCACATCGTGCAGCAACCCCCCAACGAACAGCCGGTCGGTATCCAAATAATTCAACCGATTTGCGATCAACCTTGCAGATATTCCGCAATATACGCTCTTTCTCCAGTAGGACTCTGTATTTACTATCTCGTTTGGGATATTTGAGAAGCTTCTTATTGCAGCCACACCCAATACCAGGTCGTGCAAGTGCGAAGTACCCAATATACTGATCGCGCGGGTTAAGGAATCAATTTGTCGAGCGAATCCGAAAAATGCACTATTCGCCATACGCAATACGCGTATCGATATATTCGGATCGGTACTGATTGTTTTAGCAAAATCCGACATACGCATCTTCGGATTATTCAGCATTCCGCGTACGCGAAGATAAACATCCGGGAGTGAAATCAATCCGGATACGTCATTAACAGCTTGTTGAAGATCAGCCATAGGGCACCCACATCCAACCAATTTTTCGTCTGAAATAAAAAGCGCTGTTCCAACAAGTTCAAGCAAGGATCAAATACCGGCAAGGTAATCTTAGGATTTCCCAATCAACTGGTATACGCGTCTGCCTGGTTAAACCAAATATTGGCTGTAAAGATCGATAATAAACACTGATTATTTCACTTCGCAACCAAACCGTTCAAGCCGATAGCCCTTAAGAAATATCGGCTTAGCTGGAAAGCACCGAAACCCCACAAATTTTGCAGGCAATTCAATTAGACTGTAGTTCAATACCCGGCATATTCAACACATCCGGGATCAATCTACCCGCCCGAAGAAATTTACCGATCCACCAACTGAGAACAGCGGTGTAATAAATCTGATTCTCAAATTAGCTAAGTGTTAGTTTTAGCTATCGAATACAAGATTGAACAAGAAAAATTTTTTAGATGTGCAAATGGATCATCTCGATAAATGATCCACTATAACTGAACGTTCAAACCTATCAACAAACGGTAATCATCATCACGCCCGATCTTATCGTCGATCCGTGAAAAGAACACGCCCAATTTACCCACTTTGGAGAATCCATAATCAATGCTCAGATCCAATTCACTCATATCGTATTGCCCTTGCGCCCCTCGGTATCGAGCCATTGCAACATCGACCTGCAAGGGAATTGACTTGGCTGAATACGTAAAACCGGCTGCGACGCCAATGCTATTCAGGTTATTCAGGTCCGTGAATGAACGATACTGCAGCGAGGTGTAATAAGGATCTCCACCAATTCCAACGGCGGTCGACGCACCCGCGAGCAATTGGTTATACGAGGCGAACAACGAAATACTGGACCACTCCAGGCTGGCCTGAAATCCAACCGTTGTGGATTTAACGTCGCCCAGCAGTGCCGCCCCGGTCGACCATACCCGATCTACTTGGCTATTCAATTGAACCGCGACAGAACGACCCAGGTTGAAGTTATAACCCAGTTCCAAATAGCCGATATCCTGTAGATCCGGCAAGTGATAGTACCACGATTGTGCGCTAAATCCGTATAACGAATACTGTGCCGAAAATGCTGTGGCACCGGCGGTACTGGGTGTTTCCAAAATACTACCAATATCAACATACGGGATCGCTTCATCGCCGATGTTCCAATCAGAAACCGCATTGACATACATCGCCGAAAACCTTAAAGATGGGTTTACATCATAATTAACCGCAAGGGATTCAAATAAATTCGGAACCAACAATATGTCATCGGTCTGAATAAAAGGGCTGTCTAAACGTCGTCGACCAATCTGAAAACTTCCATGTTTCCAATACCAAGTCAATGAAAACTCCCCGGGTAGCGTGTAGTTTCCATTCAATGGATTTAATTTGTTTAATGGCGACGCGCTGGATACAAGGGGCCGCACACGTATCGTTCGAGGCAGTATAAAATTGCTGGCCCGCAAAACCAAACCTTGGCTGGATTCAATTTGAATCCCCGCCGTACTGTGTGAGGTAAAAGGATTCAATACATTGGCCAAATTCATTTTGGAATCCTGGCGAGCCCGTACCTGAACGTCGCTATAAACCTCGTCCGCGAATAATGGCTGATAGGAAATCACGGCAAACACCAGCAGACTGAAATTTAATAGCCCGCCGAATCGCCAGCCTTTCCGTGGATAAAGGGTTTTCATATTTAGCCGTTAGCAAAACCAAGTGCTGTCCAATCAAACCGAAAAAGTTGAAATACTCGGTAGATTCAAATCGGATAACCGCTCGATAAACCATATCGAAGCAACTATACCAATCACAATTGAACCCGTACCAAGCACTACAGGCCGATACAGCGGTTGATTCCGTAGCGTGAACATTAACGGTAGAGCCAGAGCGACAATCACCAATTGGCCCAGTTCAACCCCAATATTGAATCCTAATAACGCAATGCCTTTGCTTGCGGTGGGTAACCCTAAATCGGCCAGCACACTGGCAAAGCCAAAACCGTGGATCAAGCCAAAGCCAAAGGCCATCAGCCAAATTCTGTCGCCGATGAATGGATGCAGGTTGTTGACCGCAGCAACAATAACCGAAGCGGCGATGACAGATTCCACAAGCGCCAAATTGATACTTAACGGACCTAATACCGCGAGGCTCAGAGTGATGCTGTGCGCCAGCGTAAATGCGCTGACAATTTTTAGAACTTGGATTAACGTGGATTTAAACTCGCGCCGGGCATGCCAACCGCCATTTTCAAACATCAACACGGCGGGTAACAACATCGCCAACAAAAACAAAATATGGTCGTAGCCAATCCAGATGTGCCAAATCCCTTGGGTCAAAAATTCCAAGTTTTGTCGCCAAAGATCGACCGGACGCAGATTTAATTCAATAGGATTATCTGTTGCCGATAACACTTCGTTCCGTACTAAATCTCCAGCCTGGTAAATTCCGACGAACTGGCGATGCCCCAAGACCAATTGTGAAATAATTGGTGCGTGGTATCGGATTTCACTATTAGCGGATCTTGGGTACTTCAGCGAAAAATGCAGGGCATCGCTGGTATCGTACTCGATTGTGTCAACTACGCCGGTTATCCCGCGGCCCTCTGACTCTAGCAATACCCAATTTGATACCAATATGCTCAAGCTCAAATCGGCCATCGCCAATTCGTCTTCGGATACTAAACCATCGCCGCTCAAATCGATTTTTTGCAATAATTCAATATCGCGCCGCGCAAAGCTCAAATCGACGTTGATGTGACTACGTTCAACCGCGATTTTCGCATAGCTCAGACCGGGATCGTGAGCGCATGCTATGGAATTGAAACCCAACAACAAAACCCAGCAAAGCGACGCACACCACTTTTGCAATCGGCGAGAGAGCGGGACGAATCCCGCTCTCCATTGCAATAAATCAATGATGGCCATGATTCCGGCCGTTTAACGGGGTCGCTGCGTAAGGAAAAACCTTGTTATAACCGATGTCGTTGCCATCGACCCGATCCCCGGCGGGACCTCTGAGGATTAAAGGGTTAGTCCGGAGGTCGCTAATCACCGCGGTCACCGCAATATCAACCACATCATCGCCATATCGTCGTCCGTTTGGCCAACCACCCGGTATGGTCCCTTCTGGAAACCCAGGTAATCCGGCTTGCACCTGGCTGGTTAACGCATCACCGCCAAAAACGCTTAAGCGAGAAAAACCAGTATCGTTGGGATTTCCAGACCCACCACCGGCCAATCTCGCCGGTCCGGTAGAAAGATCGACCTTGATCATGTCCGGTATAAAAATTCCCGCCAGGTCGACTCGATCGGTCAACAGATTTTCCGGCAATCCCAACAACGGCACCAATATTTGCGCCAGTTCCGGTTCCAATGCGTATTGACCGAACAAAAAGGGATCGTTCGCAGGCGAAGTACGGTTGTAGGAATCTTTGTCCTGCAACGCAACCAACGCCTCATTGAACAATGGGTTACCCTGCCGCCCTACCTGAATCCAACGTCCGAAATTTCGGTCCTTGCGTCGCTCTAAATTATTGCTTAGAACCGAAAACCGACGACGGCTGGTTGTCGCGTATACTCCAACGACCTGATCGCTCCCACCAATCTGATCAAACGGGATATTTAACGCGATAGTATGCACGTTGTAACCACCCTGGCTATCAAACGGCTTGTTAGGCCCTCCAAAGGTAAAATCCAGGTCGAATATTGATTGGATATCCGCATAAAAACCGTCATCGCGTTGACCAGCAAAAGCGATGTAGTCATTCTCCAATGAATAAATCGATTGACTCGTATATCGATCAAGCTTAGAAATTTCAGCAACCCCGTCTTTGGCCGGATTGTCTCCGTCGTTTCCGCTATTGTAGTAAGGCGTCACCAAACCCTGGTTATTAGGTGGCACCACGCCTGACCCGAGAATTTGCCGACGCTTGTTTCGGTGGTTGATCTTCTTGACCGTATAAGTTTGGGTCAGATTCTGGTTTTCATCATCGACATTTTCAATGACGCCCAAAAACGCCTGACGAATTGTCTGTTTGTCTTTAAACGCCGTATTAAACTTGAATTGATAACTTAGGGTCGGTCTTCCCGCAGCGAGATCGTCTCCCACCGATACATGTATCTGGTACAACACATTGTCATCGAACCGATAAATGTTTGGCCCAATACCGGGCTCTTCGAATGGGTAGACCGCCAATGCCGTGGATAAATAATCAATACCGTTATCACGACTCACGAATGCATAAACATCCGTCGTATTCGCCGCATCGTCTAACGTGATCAATGGCGCGTCCATGTGGCTGGAAGCAATAGCTGACTGCCCGACGGTCAGTGTCAGCGCCATCGTGACAGCCCCGATAGATAGTTTGTTTAGTTTGGATTCCATTATATTTCCCCTGTGGTTGTTAAATCATGATTTGGTCGCGTCAAACCACGTGCCAAATCGCCTTTTCGCAACGATACCGCTGCAAATCTTAATTCCATGTCTTCCCGCTCGGAGGGCAATAAGAGATGATTCAGGTCTAAAGCCCTGTGGTAATAATCAACCGCGAATTCCGGCAGACCGGTCTCTTCGGCAATAACACCTGCGTGATAAAACAATCGCGCGTCATTGGTACCCTCCGCCAATGCTCGATTGGCGAATTTCCAGGCTTGTGTCATTTTCCCGTTTGCACGAAGAGCCCATGCCATCGAATCCAAAGTAAACACGTCTTGTCGTACTTCCAGTTCCTGACGCGCCAATTCCAGAGCGAGCGGCACGTTTTGCTTTCGCGATGCCAAATACAACGCAAATGAACGTCGATCCAGATTGGCAGCCTGCCGCATCAAACGTTGTTCTATCCGAGCTACAAGTTTTTCATCCCCGACCTGTGACAGAGCCTCAAGGTATGACCATAGATAAAGCGGCAATGGGTTCAATTCCACTGCCTGCGATAACACCTTTGTTGCTTGTTTATATTGCCCGCGGCTCATCAATATTTCGCCACTTAACAGCAAGGCTGGTGGATAATCCGGCTGCAGCGCCAATGCACGTTCAATATAGGACTCAGCCAAACGAAACCGTTTGGTTTGACGTACATAGCCGGCTAAACGCACCCATGCCCAAGCGGCGCTTTCGCTGTTTTTTTCACCGATTGCGCCAACCGCCAATTGCATCAACTCCAGCGAACCAGCCAAATCACCTTTAAGCCAGCGCATATGGGCAGCACGAAGATAAGCTTGAGGTCCAGGACGCTGGTCGATCATCGCTTGGTAGGCTTGTTCGGCCTCCAGTAAATTACCCTGCTCCATTAATACGTCACCGAGTAGTGCAAAATCCAACCACTGACCACGCCGTTCAACCAGAACCCTTGCGATACTTTCGGACTGCTTAAAAAGATGCAATTGGTGTAGAACATGCCCCAACAACAATTGAGCTTGTAGATCATTTGGATCCCTGCGCTGCAAACATAAACCAGTCTGCTGAGCCAGTTTGAAATATCCCGGATCGAAACTACTTCGCGCCTTTCCGATATATGCCCAACCGAGTCTTTCCAGATATGCATTCGGATTGTTGGTACCTTGAGATAGCTTCTGGTAACGCACAATGTCTATATCTAACGGTGATTCGCCTTTGTGGTTGGCCAAAGATAGCTCGCAAGAATCAATAGACGAGACTTGTATTTTCGACACTGGGGTCGGTAAATCGGATCTAAATGCGCGCGTATATACAGCGGCAATGATGAATAGCGCTATGGTCGCGATTAATAAAGCATGATTACGACTAAAAAAATGAATTCTTGATTTCACGACAGCCTCCCCGTTGTTCGATTTATTTGGTATACGAATCGAGCCGACTGAACGGATTCAAAAAAACATGATTTTTTTACAACCACCAAGCTTTAGACCAAACCACGGATGAAATTGGCTTGAAATTGGATAGTTGGTCGGTTAAATGCGCTGGTCGGAAATATAGGAAGCTACAAAGATGCCAACCATTCATATCTCAGATAGACCAATTCGTCCGAAACCTAATGTCAATTTTTGAAAATTGTTATGCTGCTTCTAGCTTAGGCCGACCATTTATTGACAGTTCCGTCAATTACCCACAAAGCCTGGGTTTCGAGGGATTGAAACGTAGATTTAACCAATATTAATCGACTGTTCTTTGTCATGACCACCGACCGATTAGCCGTAAAAACAGGCCCGGTTCACTTTCACCTTTAATAAGTCATGTATAATCGCCGACAGACTCTATGCACCTTTATAGGTGGGTATTTAGACGGGTAAAACATTTAATCTGGCAGATCCAACTTGTGAACGTGGCGTGATACTACAGCCGTCTCGGCAGCAAACAAGCGGCCAATGCAATTATTTTAAAACCATTTAATCAGGCAACCACATGACCGCAAAAACCGATAATTCACAGGATCGAGAGACAAAGTATCGCTCAATTTTCAGCCCCTGCACATCGCAACAACGGCGGCAAAATTTTGAACAATATTGGGAATTTTCGAAAGCGCATTCCGGCGATATTTTTGAAGATGACCGCGACTTGGTGAATAAACGCACCAAACTCCAGTGGTTTGTCGATCACCCGGTCCGTTCGCAAAAGCCTCTAGACAATCCTGAAGCATTCCGCCGAAACTGCGTTAAGTTGGTCGACGACGCCAGCAAACTCGATAAGCGTACCTTATTGATGACCTGTATTTACAAATTTGCCCGCCATGAATTCAATGGAATCAAAGGCGCGTGGGACACATTGCCGACGGTTGCATCTGCCAGCAAACTAACCGATAAAATCAGCCGAGTACACTTGGCCGAAGAATTCTGCCATGTACGTCTTTTCACCGAAATGCTGCATACCTTTCAGCTCGAGAATATCGAGATGCCTCCACTTGGTCCAATAGAGACCAAGGTCTATGAGATTTTCCCGCTATTCCCCGAAATATTGATGTCACCACCGGCATTTGTAACCGAACTGATGGGCATGAATTTTTACATGCAATTGGACGAACAAATTTGTACGTTACTCAAAGATGAGCCGGAAGCACGCGATCGACTCAGAGCTCTGCTACACGAAATAATGGTGGACGAGCTTGCCCATATCGGACAACGCCGAAATTTTATGGGACCTATAGGCGTGTGGTTTTCAAAAATCCTGATCAAACCGATATTCAAGATGTTCACTAGAGACATCCCGGAAATCGCAATTTTATTTGATCTGGACCGCTTAATCCGTGACGCCCACGCATTCGATTATTCAACCGTGTCGCGACGTTTGATCGAGCGTAGTTGGATTCCGAGCTATTGTCATCCTTGAACCAATTTTGATTTAGTACCCATCAAATCCCTGGTTTGGCGAAATACTAATTGTCTGGCTTGGCGTTGCGAAAGGATTCCGGCTGAATCTAGATAGCGCCTTCCAAATAAACCAGTGCGCCACCGCGGGTGCTGGCTGCACCGTGCCAACTGCCTTGGCGTGCAAAATGAAAATCACCCGCAAACAATTCTATGTCTTCGAACGACACATCACCCTCTAGCACGATACAATACTCATCTTGTTCATGCTGATGGCCAGGTAATTCAGCCCCAGGCTCGGCGCGCAACAGATAAGATTCGATTTTACGTTCGTGATCCACAAACAAGATCTTTTTCTCGATCTTTGGCGTTAGCCTAATCCAATCGCCATCGCCGGACCGGACCGTGACATAATCAGTCGCTTCTGGCTCAGCAGGCCGCTGGGTCTGGGCCATAATTTTGCCAAACAAAGCCTTTTTCCGCTGCTCGGGCATAACTTCCGGCGCCAACGAATCACCTACCAGGTTAAGGATGTCATCGTCCAGAGCACCCGCTAATGGTCGCTCTTTAGAACTACTCATAAATGACTCCTGGATTCTTTTTCCGAGCACATTAGCTTCTTTAATTCAATGATGGCTCGCCGAATTTGCGTTTTCACCGTTCCGATCGGCTTACCCGTTAATTGAGAAAGCTCACTGTGACTATAGTCCTTAAAATAGGCCAACGCGAGCAATTGGCGCGAAGCCGCGTCAAGACCAAGCAATGCATCGTGAAGAGCCGAATCCTGCTCCACCGCAACTAGTAGATCTTGCGCGACCATTGCGCTGTCTTCAACTACATGGTTCTCCACGGCTTCCTCTTTCTCGGCAACGCGCTGCCGTTTGCGCACTCGATCCAGAGCCCTGCTTCTGCAAATAATAGACAACCACGCCATCACCGATCCACGGTCCGGGATATATTGGTCGGCTTGCTGCCAAACCTGCAGGTAAACATCGCTAAGTACATCTTCGGCCAAATCGCGTGATTGGCAAATGCGTAAAGCCAATCCAAACAATCGATCCACAGTCATGTTGTACAGCGATTCGAAGGCTAGTTTGTCCTCACCGGCAACTGCGGTCATCAATCGGCGCAGTTCGGTATTGTCACCGATAGAATCTTTCAATACCTGATGCTGGGTCAGTTGATCTGGCATAAACAGGAGTATACCGGACATTATCCAGCTTCGGAAACCAAGCTCTTGTCGCATTAAAATTTGCATTGGACACATTGCTACCTCGTTGCGTCCCTGCGCATATTTCAGACCGGCATTACCAGCCGACCCTGGAGAATAACCGTACTATTATTGCTATAAAAGATACGCGCCGTGTACTGATTCGGATTCAATCTTTGAGATTTAATCGTATCTATGCAACCACTCGGGCGGTTAAACGCGCAAATTGGCTAGTATTTCCTCCCAAAGCGCTTCATAGGCTTTGGCCGAACGGCTTTTAGCAGCATAACTGGCCAGCGCCGCACGTTCTAGGCCCATTCGTTCGATATCGCTGGCGTAGGGAATCGTAGATTCAAGCACTTCCGAAAATTGATTTGATAAGCTTTGCATGATCTGCAGGTGTAATTTCTTACGCCGATCAACCATCGAGAAAAAAGCCATTAACTGCAATTTACTGAGGCCGTTTTTGTGGATAAATTTCTGCAACTGTTCCAATGTTCTTACCGATAGCGGGGTCGGAATGATTGGCGAGATTAATGCGTCTGCCGCACTAAACACCGACTCCGACAAAAGCGTAATACCGGGGGGGCAATCCAGAAATACAAAATCATAATGTTGCGCCAATGGCTTGAGCCGCTTGCGCAATACCCGAAGTGGTTTTTTCTCCCCATCGAGCATCAGATCGGCGTTACGAAAAGAAAAATCCGCCGGAAGCAAATCGAGATTAGCATAGTCTGTCCCCTTAATCGCGTTATCCAGTTCATTATCGCCACAGATAAGCTTTTGACTACCGCCTTTCAGCTTGGGCTTGATCCTGAAGTAATAACTGCTCGCGCCTTGCGGATCAAGATCCCAAACCAAAACCCGAAATCCGTCGCGTGCAGCCAGATAGGCTAAATTGACAGCTGATGCGGTTTTACCAACCCCGCCTTTAATATTGTATATCGCTAGCGTTTTCAAGGTGTCTGCACCTCTTGTTATATTTGGTTAACAGTAAAAATATGTCGAAATGATGCGGTGTTCTTAACCGATGCAAAATCCTCGAAACGCACGGCAAATTCAATTCTCGCCTGTTGACGTTTTTTCTCTAACTCCATAGCCAAGACACCCATCGCCAACAAAGTTTTAGCCGGTGTATCAGGTAGCTTCATCATCTCCTGGCCAAACTGTTTGATCGAGTGTTCCTGGACTTCGTAATCCTGGAAATCACCCAGGGTTTCCTGTAATCGTTTTAAACTGGCGATTGGGTCACGAACCCGCTTCTTCGCGTATAGCGATTGGAAGAATTCCAGCATATAGCGGAGTTTCTTACAGGTTTTTCGAAGATCGTGCAGGGATTCAGCCGGGGAAGCGTTATCGATACTTGCCCCCTCTCTAAGCACTTTCTCGTGCAGCCGTTTGATACTAAAAGAGGCAAATTGATAGACTTGAATTTCGGCATTGCTCGCCTCTGAACGTTCGGGTATCGGCGCGTCCAGAAATTTACGCCAGCGCTTCATGATCGACCGGTAACTTGACGTTTTCAAAAACCGTGTCAACTCTTCGTACGCCACTTTACGCTTCTGTTCCAAAAAGCGGCGCATGGGATCCAAATCTCCCCGTATAGAAACCGGCAACGCCAACTTATAAGCTTCGAAATTGAGCAAGTATACGTCTAGATCCCTTGGTAATCCGGTAATCGAAGCCAACCATGCAAAATCAGCTGAAAATTTGTCAGCGGTTTCGGCAGGAAAAACATGTTTGATTTGCCCCAGCGCCGACCGCGTTCTCCTGACAGCGACACGGTAATCGTGCAAAAATTCCGAATCCAAATTGTCTGTCAGGCCTGGCTGGTTCAATTCCATCGACTGAAACAAATCCCGTAAGATTTGCTTGGTAGCCGCGTCCGAGCGCATTTGAGGATCCAATCGGACACGGACCTTAGACGAATAATCCATCGGCTGACGTCCCAGCACGGACAAAGCCAGCAGCAACGAACTTTGTTGTGAAATAGGCAAGCCCATTTTGTCCCGCAAAAATGCACTGGCTCGGGTGAAAAATTTTTCGTACCCTTTGATTCCGATCAAGCACAAGCGGGTGATCGATTTTGATTTATCGTTACCCGGAACCGCCAAGCTATCTTGCTCGATATGTAAACGCAAAACGGTTTTTTTATCTTTGTTTAACTGAATTAGATTGATCCGTCGGCACTGCAGCTCAACTTTTGCAATCAGAGCACGCATCTCCAAAATCGGCTCGAGTCGTGCACGCATAAAACTGGCAGGAAAATCCCAGGCAAACCGAGGCACCGTGGAATGCGTTAGCGATACCGCTTCGCCGCAGGCTTCAAGGTTGTGCAGATACAATTTGACTTGATTTTGATCCTGCACGATATTCAAACAACAACCCGCAGCGTACAACCGCCAATCAAAGCTATCGTAATAACTGCGCAAAAAGCTCTCTTCCGAATGCGATACTCTTCCCAAGAAACCCTTAATTTCAGAAACTAGCTCACTTAAATCATACCCTTCGGGTATTTCAAAATTTACCGAATTCATACTCAATAACTTTGGCTGCAAAACGCAAAATTTTTCCGCTAGCCATGTTGTATCTGCCACTAGACCCGCTGATCGGCCCAACGCCTGAGCCAAACCCATTTTGAATCAATATGGGTTAAGGATTATACAATCTTAATCCTTCGATCATATTAAAATTGAGTACGTTGCACAAGCTGCGTTGACTCTATCAAGTCGTAAACCTTAAGATCGTATCTACGATCTGGCACCCATTGGCTGCGGTTCCGCCCGCTGTGATCAAGACCTGTCAATCCACACCCTCAATCGACATATTCACCCACCAACCGATCCGCCATTTGCGTGATATCGACCGGAGATTTTCCGTTGCTGACTTGGGCGATCGACGCCATGCCCTCCAGCAATATAAATAGCTTGAACGCCAGCTGCTTTGATTCTCTCGCTCCGGCTTCCCGGGCTAATCTTTCCAACATGCCCAATTCCCATCTTTTGAAGCACTGACAAGAATCTTCGATGGCGGCATCTTTGCCTGAAAACTCGGCCATGGCGTTGACCGCAAGGCAACCGTGAAATTGGGTGTCACCAAACCATTTTTCCGCATCCTCGAAAATGGACAGTATTTTTTTGCGGCCGGACTGATCGCTGCGATCGAGTAGATCAGTCAGGTGCTTCTTATATTCGGAACGGTAGTATTCCAGCACCGAAATTATCAACTCATTTTTGGTTGGAAAGTATTTGTACAGCGTTCTCTTAGACACTTTGGCGGTACGCATAATCAAATCCACACCGGTCGCGTAAAAGCCATTTTCTCTGAATAGTTCGAATGCCGCTTGGATGATCTGATCCCGTTTTAATCCACGGTTTAGGCTTGTAGTTTGCTCATTCATCCAATTTTTTTCAGATTGTCTTGTTTAAATATCAATAAGATACCAGCTGATCATCTACGGTAAATCGGTCGGTATACAGTGGCAAGCAATTGGTATACTTTTAGGTTTACTCTGGTCGCCGACGTAGACTGAGCGGTTTACTCTATAATCAATCAACTAAACGAGGAGAACATCATGCAACGTAACGCAAAGCTTGAACATCCAACCGGCAAAGTCCAAACATTGTTGGATGCGGTAAAACGAAGCCTAGGCGTGACACCCAATTTTTTTACCACCTTAGCTCAGGCGCCAACCGCACTGGAAGCCTATTTGGGTTTCAACGTCACGCTCAGCGATGCCGTACTACCTTTTTTATTGTTGCCCGAAAACCCGTTCATCTGTGACTACAACTACGGTAACATGAGGCTTCGTTATTCTAATCGCAATAGGCGAAATATTATGGATCAATCGCACTGTGACTGGCGGCATAAAAAATGAAGTGAAGCTAGTTTTGCTCGGTGCAACAATGATTGTCCTGACGTTGTGTAGCACAAAGTTTTTGCGCACGGAAATGGTGACTGATCCTGAATCGGGTTTGATAGTAGGTAAAGGCTATAAACGCGTCGACGCCTATTGTACCGGCTGCCATACCGCGGCAATGATAACCAAACACCGGGCAACGCGCACAAACTGGATGGGCATTGTTCGGCGCATGCAAAAAATCGGCGAATGGACACTAGACCCCGATATCGAGACAGAAATTGTGGATTATCTATCAATCAATTATCCAGCGAATCACTCCAACCCAAACTAACCTCTCCGCCCGCACCCGCGAGGCAATTTCGCGGCATTTTGTAATAGAGAATCTCTCGACCGCGTGAGTATCCATCAAATTCTACGACTGATTGATTAGGAAATGAATTGGTATTGTGTGTACTATTTGTCGCGGAGGCAGTTATACCGCCCCACCCAAAATGCTTTTTAGGTGATTAGATTACTGACAGTTTGACCGATTGATTGAATGACGCCCGAAACCGTTCGCATATTCGTTTCTTCCCCCGATGACGTCAAAGACGAGCGTTCCATCGTAAAAGATATCATTGAACGCCTGCGCATTGAATACGAAGCCTATTTCGAAGTTAACGCTATTCTTTGGGAGAACGAAGCCATCGTCGCCACCGGCGGTTTCCAGGAAGCGCTGGTCGACCCCGGCACTTGTGACATTGTACTGGTGATTTTCTGGTCAAAGTTGGGTACGCCGTTACCGCAGAATAAATTCGGCGGTTTAACCGGCACGGAGTGGGAATTTATTAATGCGATAGAGCACTCGCACGAGTACGAGGGCATTCCCCAAGTCTTGGTTTATCGTAAAGATTCACCGATGTTGGGGAATTTTTTTGACGATGAAGCAGTACGCGAAGTCAGGGAAGATAAGAATAAGCTGGATAGTTTCTTTAAACAGCATTTCTTCAACCCAGACGGCTCATTCAAGCGGGCGTACAGAACGTTCCAAGACCAAAACGAATTCGCCAACCTGGTAGAAACCCAACTACACAAACTGCTCGATGAACGTAAAGGTTCCGAAGGCCTCAAAGTGGTGTGGAAGGATTCACCGTTCCGCGGCCTGCAACCCTTCGAATTCGAACACCATGCGATTTTTTTCGGTAGGGATCAGGCCAAGCGCTATCTACTACGAAAGCTAGCCAAACAGATTGAACGCGGCATTGCCTTTGTGATGATCCAAGCAATGAGCGGCAGCGGTAAGTCATCTTTGGTTAAAGCCGGATTGTTGCCGCAACTGACTGCGCCCCGCGTTATCGGCGATGTAGTTGGTATACGCTGGTGCACGCTACGCCCAAGTGACGGCGAAGACAATCCACTGCGGGCCATAGCGCAAGCGATCATGCGTCCCGACGCATTGGGTACGGAATTACCGCAATACGGTGTGGATGAGGATTTCATCATGAAAGCTTTGTCCTCTGACCCCGCATTGCTTAAACCCTCGCTGCAAGTCGCGTTGGAGAAAATTGCCGAAGAACGATATCAGGTTGAAAGCGACGTGGTACGACTGGTTATCGTGGTCGACCAATTTGAAGAATTATTCTCGCAGCGAAAAATTCCGCTCGAACTGAAACAGCTTTTCGTTCGAAACCTGGATGTATTGGCACGCAGCGGAATGGTTTGGGTTATCGGCACCATGCGCAGCGATTTTTTGCACGAAACCGAGGCTTATCCGGAACTGCAAGCGCTGATGGAAAACGACGGTCAGTTCCATTTATTCCCGCCGCGACACGAAGAAATCGAACAGATGATCCGCGAACCGGCAAAACTTGCCGGACTGGAATTCGAATCGCGCGACGGGGTCAGCCTGGATGAAACGTTGCTCAAAGACGCAACAAGTCAACAAGGCGCGCTACCGTTATTGGAATTTACATTGGATGCACTATACGAACGCCGTGTAGAACGCGAGCTGACCTATGCCGCCTACGAAAGTATCGGCGGATTGGCTGGCGCTGTTGCCGACCGCGCGGAGAAAGTATTTACCAGGCTACCGGACAATATTCAATCATCTTTATCACCGGTATTCCGGGCTCTAGTCACGATCAACCCCAAAGCTAATGAAAAAGTAACCGCTCGCCGTGCCGACTGGACCCAATTAGCCAAAGCGCCTGAAAATAAAGCGTTTATCGACGCCTTTATAGACGCGCACCTGCTCGTCTCGGACCAGGCCAGCGCGCAGGAAAAACAGGTGGTTTGGGTTGCACACGAGGCCTTACTGCGCAACTGGCCGCGGGTTGCCAAGTGGGTAGAATCCAATATTGAAGATCTTAGAGTTCGCTCCCGCATCGCTGAAGCAACCGCGCTATGGGACAAGGAAGGCCGCAACGACCAGTACCTTCTGCCCGAAGGCAAACCGTTTGCCGAAGCCACCGACTTATTGAACCGGGTCGGCCAGGAGTTAGAGGAACACGAATGCCAATTTATCGATCTGTCGACGCAACGAATCCGCGCTTCGCGATCGAGAGAACGGGTTAAGGTCGGTATTGGGATCGCATTATTTGTATTGAGCTTACTGGCAATCGGCGGATTGTATTTCACCTTTAATTTTTCATTACTTGCCATGCGCAGTATCGACAACAACCGCCTGGTCAAAGCGGACGAAGCGGTCGATCGTGGCAACACGCCACACGCAATCTCACTTGCTGAAGCGGCTGACATCTTACCGCGGCAATCCTCGTACGTACTCAGCAGGGCGATTTCCAATAATCACTTGGTCGCAATGATCAAAGTGGAAAACAGTCAGGCCGTGGCCCACCGATTCGCAGGATTTAACTCAAGTTTGCATCATGCTTTGACCTACTCGCCAATAAATCAAGAGCAAGCCAAACCACTCACATTGTGGCGAATCGCTTCGGGAAAACCAATGGGCTACCAATTCAACCGCGGGATGACGCAATGGCCGCAAAAACCTGATTTCCACAACGCGGCCTTTAGCGCAGACGGCCAAACCGTTTTTGCGGTTGCCGAAAGCGGCGTATGGCAACTTCCAGCCGATGGCTCGGGTGGTGCCTCCAGTCCGGCCTATGCTTGCAAAGCCACATCGGACACAATCATTAAACTAAGCAACGATGGTCATTGGGCAGCCATCAGCTATGATCGTTTGAATGACGGTAGCTGGCTGTGCCTGATGGATTTACAGCAACCGGGCCGTATCGCGTTTAACGCCAAACTTCACGACAAGCACATCCGCAGTCTGATGTTTTCACCCGATAGCCGCTTTCTGTCAACCGCCTCCGAAGATTTCAACAGCTGCTTAATGGCGCTGGATTCCGGGACACTAACAAGTCTGGCACCAACCTGTATCATGATCCCCTACACCCGCATCGTTAACCGGGCGAAATTTAACCGGGCGAGCACACAATTGGCAATTGCATCGGTAGACGGAATCAGCCGGATTTTTGACATCAACCCTCCATGTCTGCAACAACTGCGCTCCGAATTCGTTACCAATATATCTGCCACGCCCACAACAGACCTGGGCGAGCCGCCCGAAAATTGTGGATTCAAACTGGAAAACGACCTCGAAGGAAAAAAGGTACATCTAGGCGCAGTACGGGACGTCGCTTTTTCCTATGATGGAAAGGCTGCGGTTACCGTAGGCGACGATGCCAAAGTAGTGTATTGGGATATATCCAACTCTCCCCCTGTCTCGGGCGTTATCGGGCAACACGACCAGGGGATTGATAAAGTATCATTCAGTCCCGACGATAGCACCGTTCTGACTGGTTCGCGCGATAGAACAGCGCGGCTGTGGGATCTGGATCCGGCGACGCCGGGCCAGCTTGCCGTGTTTCAACACGACGGCGCGGTTTTCATCGCCCAATTCAGCGAAAACGGCCAGTATATAGGTACCGTTTCAACCGACGGCACAGCCCGTGTTTGGGATACAACCACGGTCAAGCGTCTGTCATCACTCATGACGCAGCATACCGATCATGTCTGGTACGTCGATTTTAACCCGCGCCAACCAAACCCGGACCATAACACCCAATTTGTAACCACATCTTTCGATAAAACTGCGATAGTTTGGAATTATGCCTTCGATCCCCATGACCCCGCAAAATACTGGAATTTGAACAACTCGGTAACATTACGCGGACATAGCGGTCCGGTTAGATCAGCCCATTTCGGCAACGCCGGCAGCCTATTAGCCACCGCGTCAAACGACGGCACCGCCATGCTTTGGCGGCCGGACGGTACGCGCTTGTGTTCGATGCCAATGGATCCAGGTGGACCGATTATAGCCGTCAACAAAGCCTTATTCGGCGCGGATGACCGATGGCTTCTAACCCAATCCATGGACAATAACGCACGTATCTGGAACACCTCCGGCTGTATTGGCCAAACCAGTAGCTGCGACTGCACATTGCAAAATAAGCTGGAACACCAAAGCCTGCTACAGGCCAGCGCTGTTTCAGTGGTTGCAGAACAAAGTTTGGTCGCGACCGCGGATGAATCGACGGTATCCGTTTGGAACACCCAATCCTGGGCACGGGGATGTACATTCCCGGCAACCGGAACGGTCACAGATTTGTACTTTTCACCCGACCAACATTTACTCGCGACAGCCTACAAAGACGGTCATGCGGAATTGTGGCGCAGCAGTGACTGCACTAATGCGGCTGAACTACGCGGGGGACATAGCGAATTGATATACAGCATCCGCTTTAATCCGGCCGGCGATAAGGTCATTACCGCATCGCAAGACCAAAGCGCGGTCTTGTGGAATCTTGACGGACAAATATTGAACAAACTGATCGGCCACGCAGACAGAATCTATTCCGCGGAATTTAATATTGACGGAAGCTGGGTACTTACGGCATCGCGCGATGGCACCTCGGCTTTGTGGAAAATCCCGCAAGGCTACAGCGCCAAAAACATCGGGGATTCGTTAAAACCCTGGGTTTTATTGGAGGGTAACCACGGTGGCGTATCACTCGCCCGGTTCAGTCCGAATGGCCAATTTGTCGCGAGCGCTTACTGGAATAATGCCGCAGAGATCTGGTACGTATTGACCCACGCAGAAAATGGGATAGAGTCCGTCATACCCGCATTCGGCGAAAAAATGATCTCGGAAAACCATTTGCAGAACTGGGACGCGCGCCAGACGGTCAAACCGGAGCTTAAATGGCAGGATGAGGTGATGATCGCGATCAAACGATTGTGGGAATAAAGAATATCTTCCAGCAAACTTTATACAGTTTAATTATTCTGATTTGTTGCTGATCAAACTGGAAAATTTAACGCTGGCTTCAACCTTTCACACAAACAACTTGGTGGAGGGTGTGCTCGATGTCTACCAGATCATTTTGATTTTTCATCACTTGGTCGATGTCTTTATAAGCGCCGGGTATCTCGTCCAACACGCCTTTGTCTTTGCGGCACTCAATACCGGCGGTTTGAGTTGCAATATCTTCCGAGCTGAACGCTCTTTTTGCTTTGCCGCGACTCATACGGCGTCCCGCACCGTGGGAACATGAACTAAACGATTCGGTATTGCCTTTACCCCGGACAATGAATGATTTAGCACCCATACTACCTGGAATGATACCCAGCTCGTCCTGGCCAGCTCGAATGGCTCCTTTGCGGGTTATGTAGACATTCTCGCCAAAATGATTCTCGATCGCGACATAGTTATGGTGACAATTGATTGCCTCTTTGCTGATACCGAATTTTGGCAGCTTTTTCTTTAACGCATTGAGGATCAAACGCATCATTTCACGCCGGTTATCGAGTGCATAATCCTGGGCCCAATGCACCGCGTCCACGTAATCATCAAAATGTTCCGCGCCCTCTGTAAAATATGCGAGATCCTTATCCGGTAAGCTGTGAAGATGTTTGTGCATATCTTTGCGCGCGAGTTGAATAAAATATTGCCCGATCACATTGCCCACACCACGACTTCCGGAATGCAACAAAATCCACACAGCATCATTTTCATCCAGACATATCTCTATAAAGTGATTTCCACCGCCCAGCGTGCCCAGTTGTCGCACCCAAGTTTGATAGGGCTTTTTTTGCATTCTTAACAGTTTTGGGTGTTTGCGCAGTAATCGATCGAGACCAACAGACAACGCACGTACAGTCGACGCACGTGCCTTGTCTGTTTTATGCTGATCAAATCCAACCGGTATCGCCGCTTCAATATTCGAGCGAAGTTGGCGCAGATTATCCGGTAGATCTTCCGCCCCTATAGTCAAGCGCAACGCATTCATGCCGCAGCCGATATCGACACCCACCGCGGCCGGAATGATGGCACCTTTGCAAGGGATCACCGAACCGACCGTCGCCCCTTTACCAAAATGTACATCGGGCATCGCGGCGACGTGACCATGGATAAACGGCAGCTGTGCAATGTTACACAGCTGTTGATAGGCTTGATGCTCGATATCGTCGGTATAGATTTTTACCGGTACTTTACCTTTGGTAATTATTTTCTTAATCGGCATAGTTCAATCTCTAAAGTAATCATGGCGTTTTGCTCCGTCGTGTTGCTTGGATTGCAAGCAACACTTTTTAAAAGCGGCGCCCGGAACCGCAAACGCAAGGATCATTGCGCCCAAGTTTTTCCACCAGTTGTTTATCGCCATGTACGACTCTGTTACCTCGTTTGACATGGGTTTCGGATGGATAACCTTTTCGACGTTTGCTGGTCACTTCAAAAGGAATATTCCTGGGTAATACTGTTTGATTTTTGCATGATGCACCTCCGTCGTTTTAGCACTGGTTTCGCACCAGCCTATCAAATTAAAATTTAGTTACTTAGTCTCACCATTAAGACACTAAACAAAATGGCTCTATCGCCAATACTTCCTTATTTGCCCAACGGCGCACAACATCCACTTCCATAGCGGTCGGTAAACGGTTTCGTTTCCCACGTATTTGGCAAATTTTTCGAGATTGCAAATTCAATTGGATTGTTACCATCCTGGTTTTGCCATTGGCATCCGTTTTTTCCATTGTCCAAATCGAATCTTTCCCGCCAAAGCACGAACGAGCATAGCTCGCCACACAATGACTCTGTGCACGGCCTTCGGCAATAAGCTCCTTGCTGCTAAGCAATTCCCGTATACGCCATACCTTCATATTGGAGCGTTGCGCTTTTCCCTCGATAAACTGGTAATCTTTTATCTTCGATTTTCGCCATTGCAAATTACCGCCGCGAGATTCTCGACCCAACTGCCGATGCCAGTTTTCTACCTGCCGAAGCAAGGTCTCAACCGTTCGTCCGTGCATTGAAAAATTTGGCTGTTCTGCTCCAATTTCCCGCGCAACGCCCCGCGCTACAAATTCAATCCGATTTTCATATTTCTGATTCCAGATAAAATCAATGATCGGATTCACATGTGCAATGTCCAGCATTGGATTCTCTATAAAGAATCGAAATACGCTTAACCAAAAGGCATCCTCCCGAAAATTTCTGATCAATCGTGTTTCGCTCAGCGCATTTGCAATTGCGTTATTGCCGCCAATCGCTTTGATTTGTGCCCATCTAAATGCGCTCAGCACCGACGCCTGACACGGTGCCAGCAAAAAATGATGTGCGATTTTTTTGGTCATCTCAATCGGTAGCGAACGCGCTGTGCGGATGTTTTTGCCTGCACCGATATGGATGAACCACCCCTGCTGTACCGCATTACCCTGCATCCATGCTTGATCCATAAACACCGGAACCTCATATTTCGCGACCAAATAACGCAATAAGGATGAAAACTGGCGTTCAGTATTGTGGGTCTTTGGACGCCAATCTTGTAACGGCCTGCACCAATTTGCGCGATGATTGACCAATCCAACAATCCCTTTTACATAATGAACGTCTTCTACAAAATCGGTCATGCCTTCCAGATGGAGCAGCACTTCGAACAAGAATTTAGGAAATGCGCAGTGTTTAAAGCCTTTCGCAATTTCACGCAGCACGTCACTATGGATGTGTTGGTTGCTGATCTGCTTATTGTAAAGTTGAACAATCTGGAAGCGTAATTTACTTTCCTTTTTATATTTTTTTAGGCACGACTCAGCAGCTTTTCGCCGAAACGCATCATCTTCCCGTTTACGTTGTAACTGGGATTTTTGCAAACTTGCTTGAAAACCGTTCGCGCGGCACCACGCCTTGTACGCATCTAAATCTTTTAAATTCAAACTACGCGCATGCAGCAATATCTCCGCGTGAAGATCCAGCGCTATCGATTTAAGCTTTTTATTTTTGGAAGCCATTTTTAACCCACACTAGATCAATCCCATTACAATAATTTAATCAATAAAGACATAAGATTTCGGTTATTTCACCCCGCGGTGATCAGCCCCATTGCTGACCACCTTTCCCTGCAAATTGTCCGTACCAGTTTTTATAAACCAATAATCATGGCTAGGGATTCTGGAATCGAACCAGAACTTCGAGCTTCAAAGACTCGCGTGCGCCCGCTACACCAATCCCTATAAACATATTTGGTACGCCTTCTCGGAGTCGAACCGAGATGCCGCTGGTTCTAAGCCAGCGAGGTAAACCAATTCCCGTCAAAGGCGTAATAGTTATTTTGCTATCCCAATATAAAGTTCAACAAAAACCTGTTCTAAAGCTATTCCGTGAAAATCCACAAACTAATCTATGATGTGTAACGTTCGTTCCAGTAACCCCTTCAAAGTCATCCAGCCGATTAATACTCCTTTGGCGGTCGCTAAAGACTGATCTGCGGTGTGACGCCGGTTGCCTTTTTCGGCTCGAAACCGTCTAATCGCAATGCGTTGTTTCATACTTAATTTCATCGTTCGTCTCGTTTCGAACAATAACAGCCAACGTGCTAGAAAATCACTTCACTACACACCAAAACTTAATTATTCGGGGCAAAAAAAAACCCCGTTAAGCTTAATGCCCAACAGGGGTTTTTATTTTCCCGCGGAAGGCATTTTTAATAGCCTTCCACAATTCAAAACTGCGAAGACTAGGTCATATTAAGACCACTCGGAGCTGCACTAACTTGTTCATGGGTTATCGACAAACACACTAGATCAATACACTCACTTACATTGGTCAATTTTTTGAGGACGCGCAGACGCATATCCGCCATCCCAAACTGATCCGGCTGTTTGAGCAATTTGCTATCTATGTATTGAATTTCGTGCATTTATATCTCCAAAAAAACTATGGCTTAGTATAACAGTGGAATACAGAATAACAATATATTTTTTCAATTTTCTTGTATTTTTATCAAAATTCTATTTTCCCGAGGTCTCCTGAATAGATAACCCAAAGACATTAGGTACGATTTGGTCATCCGACCAACCCAACCGAAGCAGGAAAGAGTTCGAGGCCCAATTATTGGGACCAATCCCGGCACACAGAACAAACTCACTCTTTAACTATGAATCGAGATTCGTGTTAGCATCGCCCGCAGATATAGATAACTCGCCGGATTGATCCATTTCACACGAGGCGTGTTTGTCTCGAATATGTTTGGTCAACTGTTCGATTTCGTCGAGACCGTATTCCTCTTTTAGCCGATCAATACCATGCATGGCCAATGCATCCAAATCAGGATTTTCGGCATTCAACGCGTTATCGCGCAGCGCGTCTAGGTCGCTTTCGTTTAGATTAATTCCATTCGCCCGCGCATATACGATTGTTGCAAGCCTGACCGAATCGTTTTGCAATAGGATACTTGCTGTCTCCGCTACTTCTCCGGCCACTGGATTTTGGTAAACACACGACAAAATTTCTGAAAACGGATCCAACGAAATACCTGGATTATCATTTAGCGTGGAAGGCGCGCATGTCAGTCTTCGCGGATTGATCACTCGTACCCTTACCCGTTCACGGATTCCTGGAAAAAGCTTGGCTGAAACGTGTACCGCGCTATGAATATCTGCAAAAAATTGACCGGTTCTAATCAACCGTACGGCTTCTATGGCTTGATCCGCAGTAAACGGTGTCCGCTCATCGAGCAGGTTAATTTCGGATAGTAACTCATTGCTATCCAATTCCTCCGAATCACTTCTCTCCAGCATACATTGAAGTTTCTTTTTCGGATCTAGCTTCATGTTTTCGGTCTCGAGAGACGGTTGCCTCTGCCCGAAGGCGGCTACCGCCATTTTCGCCGGAAAATTTGATTTCAGCCGATTTTGACTCGGCGGGGTCGTCGCGCATGCCGAGCATATCAAGATCATGACTGTAGCAAGCAAGAATACAAGCAGTCTTTTTCCAAGCTGAATTTGGAATGGGTATGTCATAGGTTTCTCCCTGAAATAAATTAAACCGAATGCGGATTTAACGTTTTTGGCCAATCAATTTAAGAAGCTGTCTGGCTAAAATATTTTGATGCGAAAATGAAGCAAAATGAGGTTATTTTTTCGATTATTTGAGGCGAATAGATGGCAATTTAACGAAAATAATCGGAAAAATGGGCCATTTTGGGGCGTTTGCAGCCAACATCATTTTTAACCAGACAGCTTCTAATATTGATATACATCCACAGATCGCTAAACGTTAACGGGCAATCAAGCAATCATACTTAGTATTGCTACGACATTCTAAATTAACCGAAGCTTAAGCGGGAGTCTGTTATTTATTCCCAGGGATTATGTGATTTTTTAACCTGTACCGGGCATTACCGATTCTGTACTGTACATCCGGTAACCGCTATGGACAAATTCGGCGGGAATTGACAACTTGTCAGACACTAAGTAAATCATTGGCGATACAGATAAACAGTGTCCGTGCAATAGGAGGATGTTGCTCTTTTTACTGATTGGAAGCGAAGAAATAAACGTCACGCTTTTTTGTTTTCCGTCAATCAATCCTTTTTTCGGTAGAATAAAGAATTGACACAGATATATAAACCCTCCCCACCGGAGATGTGCGACAACTTTAATTTAACCGGTTCGTCCTGCATGCGAAAGTCTATATTTCGAGATGGGAGCAATAGGATCAAACCCGCATTTTGATCTCATGTTCGTTATTATGCTCTGCGCCCCGCCACGCTAACATGCCACCTTCCAAGTTGTAAACCTCCTTCATTCCATGGGCAACTGCAATTCTGGCGGCTCTAGCGGAACGACCACCACTGCGACAAACAAATAAATAAGGGATCTCTTTATTTAACCCACCTACCCGGAATTCGAAGTCATCTTGCAGACACATTAACTCGGCGCCTTCAATATGGCCTAGATCATCGTTAAATTCATCCTGTCTGCGAACATCAATGATTTTCATCCCACTAATATCCGAATCTACAGGAATATCTTCAACCTTGTTACCGGTCACCTCTCCCATCGTATCGGCCAATAATTTAGTGATCGATTCCAATTGCGTATTTATTTTTGAATTGATATCGACGAATTTTTGTTCGGCTTCGCTGGCATCGAGGCAGGATCGTTCAGATATTTCGTTGATGACAGCAACTTCAGCCTCGATATTGTTAAATTGCGATGCCACGGATTCAGTTACCGAAGTTAGCAACGCGACACTGTCTTCTATTCCCTTAACAATGCTAGATACTTCTGTTCTGGCCATTTCTACGGAGCTGTTAATCTCTACGGTTGCCGCTTCACTTTTGTTGGATAAATCGCGCATACATTCAGCGACTACCGCAAAACCTCGGCCATGTTCACCTGCTCGTGCGGCCTCGATTGATGCATTGAGTGCCAACAAATTTGCTTCGCCCGAAACGTCTCTTATTTGGATTGATTTTTCATGAATGCCATCGATTAAATTCTGAATGGCTTGCAATGTTTGGATAGAGCCTTGCCAAGCATTGACCGATTGCGAAAGATCATTCACTTTGCCCTTGCTGTATATTGTCGTTTGTTGCATAGAATCGATCGACGAATAAATCTTCGGTAATTCGGAGAATGTGTCGGTCACGGATTGTTGTGCGGTTTTGAGCTCGATTGAGATTGCTTCTACGCTACGTCCGTTGGATAAAAACGCCTCGTTGAACATATCCCGTTGATCGTCAAGCTTCTGCGCATTAGCCTCGAAAAAACTTTCCGCGACAGTCGCTTGTTCCAGGTGCGCGGATTCTAACTTGTCACGATAATCAGCACGAATTTTTTCTTGTTCGCGGATAGAATTTTCACGTTGAATTTTGCGTCCCATCAACCAGCCAACGCTTGTCGAAACTGTGGCGATAACGATGTAAATAATGACTGAACTCACCATCAACTGCTCCCCCATTCGTTTAGTCGACGCTCTCTGTAACCGGGTTAAATTGTCTCCACGCAATCATGCCGCCACTAAGATTGAGGACCCGAGTGAAACCAAGCGCGGTCAACATCGCTGCCGCAGTTGTGCTGCGGACCCCTGCTCTGCAGACGACGATAATTCTGCTCGTCTTAAAAGCCTCGAGTTCTGGATAGCGCGTGGGTAATTCTCTTAGAGGGATACTTTTGGCATCCGGAATATGGCCCAATTCGCCGTCAAATTCTTCGAATTCCCTAACATCTATGATTGTTGGCGGGACGGCAGCATTCATCTGAAATCCCAGAGTTTCAGGCGAAACTTGCCTTACTCGATTGAGTTCGCTGATAGAAGGGTAGTCAATTTCGGTATCGTGATGCTCAGACGCATTTATCTGCAATACTTCTTGGATTTTGGATGGTAGTGGCAAACCCAGGTTGGTCATGAGTTCGATATATTCATCCCTCGATTTACCCGTAAGCCGAGGATTATGGGCTTTTTCATAGCCAATCGTAGATTGGGTATTGCCTCTGTAATCATGTCCCGGGAAGACTACGGTATCGTCTGGTAGCTTGAACAGTTTTTCGACGATACTATCGTAGCTCAAACCGGGGTCGCCACCAGCAAAATCGGTCCGTCCGGTTCCCCCTATCATTAAGCAATCCCCAGTTAAAACACGCCCTTCAACGTACAGGCTTAAACTATCCGGTGTGTGCCCAGGTGTCGACAATACTTGAGCCGAGACGGCACCGATTGCAAGTCTATCGTCTTGGTCCAGATAAACATCGGTATTGGGTTGCGGAGACTGATTGTGCCGAGCAATCTTGCATCCCGTGAGTAAGCTCAATTCACTCAAGGCCGATCTATGATCAGCGTGGGTATGCGTGTCCATTACGAATTCAAGCTTCAGCTTGTGGTACCCGAGTATTGCGATATAACGATCAATATTGTGATCGATCGGATCGACCAAAACCGCTGTTTTCTCCTGCTCACAACCGATGAGGTAGGTCTTGCATTTTTGATGATTCAGTTCTTGGAATATCACTGTGCGGATTGTTTGTTTAGGTGTCTAAATGTTGAAAATATAGTTTAGAATAGCACTTCATACAAATAAGCAGTCCTATTGGACGGGCGGCCGAGTACTAAGTTGATCCAATACGCTAGCATGAAATAACCAATCTCAACGATTAAAAACTTTGCGCATACATCGACTCGTCGTCTTATGCGATTCGAATCTCAGAAATAGTTACACTCTCGACATGCTCTGTCATAATGTCACGATCCAATTTCCGATAATAAACTCCGTTTTAAAAATCACCTAACATCGGTTGTGAAAATATTTAATCCAAATTCAGTTTTTAGCCTCTATTCACCCGGTAAATTCGATGACGCATGCCCTATTTGGATTTCGCCATGAATTTCTGAGGTCATGAAGTTCTGGGGATATAATCTTCAATTGAGCTTGTCCTATTAAGGCAAGATTGGCAAGAGTTGTACTAATGGGATATCCGTACCATACCACGCAACGAGGTAATCGGCGTCAGGAAAAGAAACCGGGACCAAAGGCAAAAATAGCAATTAATTATTGTGTCCCCAGATTAATTTTTTAGGCTCAGATAAACTACAATTATATATTGATCGTTTCCTTGGCGAGAACGGCTTTTAATCTATTCAAATTTGTAACAATGTTCCCCAGAGAAGTCGTAGATCTTCGCATACAAGAAGTTCCCCTCGAGATTTCAACCAAGTTGAGTTTCCACATTTATACGCGTGAACATCTACAAAAACTTATCAACGATCTTCCGGAGGGCTTAACTCCAAAACGTAAGGGGGATGTAATTCCATTTGTTAGAGTTCAAATTGAAATAGGAAATATACCTGTTGTCCTTAAAATCAAGCAATGTATCCATCCTCAGTGCAAAAGACTTTTTCTTTCCGCGGGACCGATTCATCGAAAATGCCACCACGATCATAATAATCCAATTGATAAACTCTATTAGATCTAATTTTAGAAAAAATTAGGGACACAAGTTCTGGAAGTTCTGGGGACATAAGTTCTGGGGACATAATATTGAATTAAGCTTGTCCTATGAAGGTAAGATTGGCAAGCGTTGTACTAATGGGATATCCGTACCATATCACGCAACGAGGTAATCGGTGTCAGGAAAAGAAACCGGGACCAAAGGCAAAAAATAGCAATTAATTATTGTGTCCCCAGATTAATTATTATTGTGTCCCCAGATTATTTACAGATTAATTTTTCCAAACGGGATAAATTAAATTATTATGGTAAACATATCTAGATAACTTCTAGTGTCAGCTGACTGGTAGCTCTTGACAGCATCATACGATAAATTACCTGTACCCCTCAATGATCGCTCATAACACGAAACTGACGAAAGCTGTCACTGGAATTGACACGGAATAGAACAAAGCATGAGTCGCGAAGGCAATTGCTTGGATATGCGGTCTTTGAAAGCTTTTTTCATACATTAAAAACCGAACTAGTTCATCACTGCAACTTTAAAACGAGAGCGGAAGCTAGATACCAAATATTTGAATATATCGAGGTCTTTTACAATCGAATACGACTTCCATTCTACCAATGATTATTTGTCACCGGTAGATTACGAAAATCGTCAAAATTTTGCCTAACTTTGTGTCTGGAAAAATGTAGACACATCAGGTTGAAGTGGCAACCGTGTAGCGACCTTGAGATCGCTTCGATTCCAGTTAACGCTTTGAGTAATTTCATATTTATCTATCGTATTACGGCCGTCTAATCCCCAATCATCGCCCAAACGCCGAATACCATAATTATGCTACCAACAAGCTTTGCCGGGACATGCCGTTCCTGGAACAAATAATGCCCCAAAAGCACGGTAAACACACTGGCCATACGCTTAACCGCCATCGCGTAGGATGCCAGAGTCATGCTCAACGCGATTTGATCAGCCAGACGCATCAGCGCGAAAAACACCCCCAACAACGCCAGAGAACCTACATGCTTGCGCGCATGCCGGCCGAAAACCTCGTGGTAAAAATTGTGGTTGAGCAAGCTGAATATGATAAAAAGCACCACCGGATTGACCATCGCAACCATTACCGTAAATGACAGCGGATCGCTCAACCGGATCGCTTCCCGGCCTAATGTTGAAGCGGTTGCAAAGCACAAGCTCGCGATCACCGCGTAACGACTGCCGTGGTTGGTAAATAAGCGCACAAACGGTGTATACCATTGTTGTTTGAGAACGTTTAACCCTAAGATATAGCTGCCCGTGCAGAGCAGACCAATGCCCAAAAAACCCATCGATGATGGCACATCGCCCAATAACAGCCATTCAATAATAATTACAAATCCGGGGGTTAACGTAATCAATGGTCCCACGATCGAAATCTCACTGACCTTGATCGCATAGTTGAACGCCCAACCGCCCAAACCAGACAATACCGCCCCAATCAAGACCGCTGACAGATAACGCGGGTTATCAAGAGGGAATTGGTGGTTCCAGATAATTAGCGGCAGAGTAATGCAAAGACTTGCAAAATTGACGTAAAAGGTCAGAGCCTGCGCGGAAAAGTTAAAACTCAGTTGTTTGGCAACCGCAATCCTGGATGCTTGAAAAAATGCTGACAATAGCGAGACCAACACCCATGCATTTGAAAAATCCAACATCGTTTGAATCAGACCTCGCGCCAACCTTGCGTCGAATCAATATAGTGGTGGTCAACCACCCGTTCTATATCAAAAGCATCTTTGAGCATAGCGTAATTATAGGCGCAAAATTGCTCTTGGAATCGGGTTCTAGTCGACCAGGCCTTTTCACTGAAAGTCCCCTGATTTCTTAGAATTCTGCAACACGCTATGCGCCGTAGTGCAACCAGACCAGACCCGCCAATCGCCGACAACAATTTAAGCTGTATATTCAAGTAAATTTCATTGGAGTCGATCAGTGGTTTCTCCATTTTGTTTAGTCGCGGTGAATATAGATTCATCGCATAGGCCGGATTATTTAATGATAAATGTCGAAGCCTGGTGCGTTTATGTCGCTTAAAATAGGACATCATCGTGGGCGAAACATTGTGCAATTTAGCGGCTAAAAATTTCAACTGTTCTGCTATCTCTGCAGAATAACCCAATTTATCGATGTTAACCGCGATAGTTCGCTGGGGAAGCAGATCGAATCTTTGCCACTCGGAAGGCGAATCGGTGCGACCGGTCAACGCGGCGTTTAGCTGTTGCGCTCCCGTTTCGATAATTTCATGAATACGTTGGATCAACGCTACAAATGCGCTACTATTCAACACAGTCCAATCATCGAGTTGCATCAAACAACCCAGTGGTAATCCACGCTCGATACTATCGGCCGGATCAAATGGCTTGAGCGTTATTCCGGGTATTTCGAAGCCTATACCCCGCAAGCGTTCGTGCACCATCGCCGCACCTAGGAACAACAAAGGATCCAGCAAACGTTGCCGCAACAGATCGGTCGGCCGAACCGAATCTCGCTCCAGGTTTTCTAAACCAGTCAGCTCGCTTTGCTTCCAATACAAAAAATGCATATGGAATTGCTTGCTGGCCTGGATGCTCTCTCTATCCCGAGTATTCGGATCGCAATTGACACCCAGATGAAGTTCACCGCCCTGCAAACCAAACGAATCAATAATATCCGGCCGCGAAACAAATTCCACGAAATGGTAAGCCGATCGGCACATCAATTCGCCGGTTTCACGACCAATTTCATTTACCGTGGCTTTTAGCGGTTCACTTACTTCGGTGCACATCAAATCAATACAACTGTGCGGGGAGACTTTATCCACAAATGCCAGTTGATCCCGTTGAGACCGTGCTCCACGACCAGTAGCAACCATATCCAACTTTTGTATGGTACGGCGCTTAAACCTAACCGCTGCATCACTAGAAGTGGATTCTTGCGAATTCAGACGGTAAGGCGCAGGTGGCCCTGGAATATTTACGCTATTCCATGCAACCGGTAAAGCATCAACATTTTCAGGGTACAACGCCGCAAATGAATCTACCGGCATGCAGACGCCTGCTGGGTACATTCCGCTACAACCACGCCGATGTCCTTAACCGCTGTCGCTATTAACTGCGCCAAAACTAGATTGAAGGCCGCAACCACACTTGCCATAGATGTATCTTCCGCCGATTCCGCTTGACTATAGCCGTGCTGGAATACTGTTTTTCGATTTTGTGCATTGATCAGGCCCAACTCAAACTCAATATTCACTTGGTTAACATCGCGCAAATGTTCGATACGAAACAGCGTCCCGGACACGATCCAATTGGCGTTTGCGCGTTCGGCTGGGGTAATAACGTACTCGGCGATGTGTTCCGCTCTTAATGCCTGAACTATGGCATCTTGTATCATCGCCGCAGGTGGGTCTGACCAAAGCCGGTTACGGTATCGCTGAACCCTCAACCGGTCCACATTATCGCGAAATACGATGCGTGCACCACCGGAAAAACCGCGCGCATTTAATTGCGTGACCAAAATTGTACCGGTAGAAATCTGCTTTGCCGGCACAGTAACCGGCTCCGGTTCCAAACGATAGAATTGATCTTGCGGCGGTGGCGTAGCACTACAACCTATCATGAGCAAAACCAAACAAAGCGACAACGCGCTGCAGATTGGATACCTCCGGCTAATCATGGTTGCGCCTCGCGTGGACCATTCGCACCGTTCCGTCCCCACACAATGGTCGAAGGATTATCGCGCAAATTCATCGAAAGTTCTTTTAGATTGCGGGTCGTTTGGTCCAGGTTATTCAAAATTGGTGTCATCGCGTTGGCCAGTTCTTGCAACATGAATTGTGTATCAGACAATGAACGTTCGATTTTTGGATCATTTTTCTCCACCATCGCATTCAAACGCTCGGCCAATTCGCCGAAATTCCGAACGCTTTTGTCAATTTCCTGGGTTCGCTGGGTCAACGTATAGGTAATCCGTTCCACGTTACTGGCAGCCGATCGGGCCGAACTGACGATGTCGGCAACATGCCCCGGTTGAATCGCATTGGTCTGCGCTTTCAAATCTTGGCTAATATCGCGCAGATTCTCCAGGATACCGGCAATAGTTTGCTGACTGCTGGCTCCACCTTCGCCTGCCACCATTAAACCTTCCAGCGCTTCAATTTGTTTACGTACGCTTTCCAAAATCGGAGCAACCGTTTGATCCATAATCGACGTAACACGCGCAACGATGTCGGCCTCTTTCTCGCAGCTTAATTCGCTGTTAGGATGGAGAGCTGCAGCCTTTTCAATGTTGCCCGGCACCAACTTGATAACATTACCGGTCAGTAATCCGTCGGACCCGATTACGACTTTACCGGTATCCGGAATGATCCAGTTTCTATCGATGCCCATTTCAATTTTAAAGCTCGGCTTCACACCATCGAATTGTGGCACTACGGCCAACACTTTGCCGACCGCATAACCAGCCTGTTGCACTTCGGTTCCGGCCTCAATACCTCCTGAGGTACGACAATGGGTATAGATGTTATAAGTCCTTCCAAAGGTTCCCGAAATCATCATCAAACCGAGCACCAGCATCACTAACATCAGCAATACGAATACACCGGCAATTGCCAGATCACGCCTTTGCTTGCGGCCAACTTCTCGTCCGGGCGCACCAATCTCAGGCGGCGAAAAGAATCGTTCGGCATTGCTCATGGTCGCCCTTCCAAGGTGTAACGTAGTTCTATTTGCTCGACTTTGGCCTGTGCCAATTGTTCCGATCCACCTATAAATAGCAACTTGCCGTTGTCCAAAACGCCAACCTGATTGGCGGATGCCAAAGCACCACCCGATTGATGCGTGGTAAAAATAAAAGTCATATTATTGTTTTCTTTTTCACGCTGTAGATGACTTTGTATCTCCAATGCCGATACCGGATCCAAACCATCCATGAGTTCATCCCATAGTAGCAATGAGGGTTTACAAATCAATGCACGCGCCAACTCAACCTTACGCTTTACACCACCCGATAATTCATTGGGACGTAAATTCTCCATACCATCCAAACGCAGTTGGGTCATCACCAATCGCGCAGTACGCCGCATCGCTTCCGCGCTATATGGGCCATTTCTAAGCGGCAATATCAAATTTTCCAAAACGGATAATCCGTTGAGCAACGCACCACTTTGAATCACCATGCCAACCGAGCGGCGCAAAAGCAACAATTCGCGATGTTCCAATGACGACAGATTCCGGCCAAGAACACAGATATTACCGGCAGACGGTTGATCCAAACCCATAATCAACCTGAGTAGCAAAGTTTTACCGGCACCGTTCGGCCCCAGTAGCGCAAACGAATCCCCCTGCTCTACCGCAAAACTGATATTGTCCAACACGCAACGCCCTTTAACGTGTTGAAATACTTTATCAAACTCAACCACCGCGTTCACAGCTTCAAGTTCCGAATATAAAAACGAAGATCAGATCAATCAGCAAAATAGCCGCAATTGCACTGATCATCGTCCGCGTTGCAGCTTGAGACACGGCCTCTACATGACGACCGACACGGCAACCGTTAACAGTAGCAATCAATACAATCAAGACCGAAAAAACTAGGGGCTTTATAATACTGATTAATAAATCACTCGGCTCCAATACATCGCCCAGACTTTCTTGAAATAGGGTCACCGGTATCGCAGCCTGGAACCACAACCAGGCTGAAGTAACACTTAAAACGACCAATCCAACCCACACCGCCAGCCCGAAAGACATCAATAACATGGCCAACATCATAGGCCCGACAATATATTGAATTGGATTCATGCCACTGACGATCAGACCATCAATTTCCCGATTCAATACCATCGACCCAATCCGCACAACCAACGCAATACCGGAACGCCCGGCGACAAAAAAACCCACCAATAGGGGTGAGAACTCCTTAATAATAGAAAGCCCTACTCCGCCCAGCAATAATTCCGGAACGTTAACTTTATCCAATACATTTTGACTTTGAATCCCAATGATCAATCCTACAACGATGGCGACTAAGGTAATTCTTAGTAGTATTGTCAGACCTGCTTCGCGCAAATCGTCGACAAACATCTTCAAATCCAACTTGCGGCGCCCGAAAAAAATATCGCGGTACAACCGCAGGCAATCCAGCAATACATAAAACCCCAAGCCGAGATTCTCCAAAAATTTAGTACTCAAAGGTCCATTCCGTTTGACCTGTGCTAGCATCCACCAATACACGTCGGCCTACCGAGGAATATGAATCAACAAATTCGCTAGTCCGCGGCACCTGATATTCGACCGGACTATATTCACCCGGGTTGTCCGAGATCACCAGCAAGATTTGAGCACGTTGGTCAACCCACTGAACCCATTCAAGACTATCACGAATAGAAATCCGCCGTTCGCTACGCGACAATAGCTGTAAATAATCGCATCGCTCTTCGCTTTGACTAAAATTATTCAATACATCCTGCACTGGACGATGCAATATTACCCGTAACCTAAACGAAAACTCCTCGAGCGCGCACCGAGCCAACAGGCGCTGCGCCGGATCTACCAAATCTGAATTCAATACCAAACTTCGATCGGGAAATCGCTGTCGCAAGCGCGACAAAATCTTGCCTAGTTGCTCTTTGACATACTGGCCCGGTTTTACCACAGCAGATTCGACAATTGAAACCAGATTTAGGCCACGCTTTACCGCCAGTCCCTGCCGACCCAGTAAAGCCGGGACTAATCTTACCGCATATCGATCCAAATCTTTCATATCGTCAGTCAGATCGTCGTACGCTATCAATTCAGGGTGAATCTTAGCCGTATTGTCGCGCTCTGGACCGTATTGCCAACCGTCCAGATAACGATCAGCACACCAACGGTCATGTTCAATTATCGACAGATGTTCCGCTTCACTCGCGGTAAACGCGAAAAAGTCAGACTCTCGTTCGTGCACGATAAAACTATCTATACTAGCCAGTTTCCCAGGCACATGATCGGCTTGGTGTCTAGACGCCTGTTTGTAGGATTCATATAGATTCTCCCAACTTTCACCGGCCGGGGTCCCGTCCAATGAACGCCCTTGAGCAGCAATACTATCCCGATAATAATCATGAATAATCGAGGCTAAAGCATCACCGTGAAAACCAAACAGAACATCCGGGACGCATACGTCACGCACCGCCGAAAATGGAAAACTCACGCCATCCCAATCGCTGATTGGTACTGCACGATCGAATCCACTTAGATTCATAAAAATCGGCGGACTGCTATGTTGCTCGCGCCGCAGCCGCTCCCGAATATCGGCGGCGCTATCGACAGTTGCTTGGTCGGACGCTTCGCATACATAAACGGATGTATATGGCTGCTCTGGGTCCGGAATCAACTGTGTGCGATTTGTAAAACGAATTTGGGCAACATTCTGTACTTGGGGAAAAGTCTGAAAAAATGCAGATTCGCATCGTTCCGGTTCAGAATCAACTACCGTGATAATAGGTTTTTTTATTCTGTATTGGGCCAACCGCATGGCGTGAACGGCAATCGCCTGACCAAGTTCTGCAAAGCCGATTATCAACAAGTTAATCGTCTGACCAAAGACTACATCGGCCGCTAGATGTAACGGAAATCTACTAAGCAGTAAACGCGCAGCCCGACTCGGTAGGGATAAACTTCGCAATACAACGGTAGGTCCCAATTTCTGTTGCCAGCGATTACCTTCATCGATCGCAGGCAACAAAGTTTGGCTCAACAAACTGATATTAATTGGGCTACTTTTACGGCGACCAACCTTGCCCATCAAACCGCAATACGTATCAAGAATCTTATCGATTTGTTCTGGCTGATCGCTTAAAACAACCAAGCCGTACAAGTTATTGAAATCAACCGCACGCGCACTCGAGATGTCCGACAAAACCGAAACATGGCTACCCCAAGTTTTGAATGCAGCTTCAATTTGTTCGAAACCGGAGCCGTTAAAGACCAGTATTCTGTTATTTCTAGAACTTACCCCAAACATCTAGTCGTAGCTCAACCTTTTAATAAACTGCGAATCGATGATTCGAATTTCACTCGACTATCTTTAATGCTGACCGTCTGAACGTATCCCGAAGCCGCAAGACTCTCCGCTCTAGCATCGGTACGCTTACCTTTAAGAGTTACAGCCAAACAATCGGCAGCGCGACCGCTACCCGAAACAACCAACGCAACCCGTTTTTGATTGACGCTGCACGACACATCCGACCAAGTGATCTCTCCTCCATTGACAACCAGGGTTAGCGATCCAAACCCGTCTGATAATGCACTGCCAATTTGCGCCATCCACGGAGACTCATCACCCCAGTCGTTGCCTGGCACCAAAATAAAATGGCTATGATTACAGGCCAATGTAGGTATTTCAGTTGGGATCGCGGACCGACCTGGTTCTATAATAGTCCCGATCGCAGCTACCCCGAGTAGCGGAAAGTCACCGTTAATCTTCTGCCGGGCAATACCGATGCACCGCATCACGCCAGTATTTGTGCCCCCATCAATTACGCTGGCGCCTAACGATTGAGCAGCCGGAGCCACCACATCACTAAAAAAACCCTGTAAACGTTTCGCATCGATTTCGGAAACCATGCCAGCCCCACCAACCAACACGATGACCGGTGCTTTGGCCATTCCTAAACAAAGCAGCGCTTGCGGAATGTCTGCGTAGGTATCAACACTGGTTGCATTGGCGATATTACCACCTGCTACCGTGCATTTAAAACAACGTAGGATCGTATTTTTGCCAAAATCCATAGGGTATAAATTCTGCCAACCGCCATTACTTTCAGTGAAATACAACCAAACTTAAACCACAATAATGCCAAGATTAGATATCTAGTAAGAATAAAAATAATCCGTTCCATTAAGCTAAATCTGACTTGGTCGACGATTTTATCACCGAGTAATGAGCGATACACTTTTAGCGGAAGAAACATATGACACGGCGGGTGACATATTCCAAGCAAAACAAACCTTTGAGATTGTACGTTTCCCTGTGTTGTATTTGACTAGATCGAAGTAATTCTGGGTATTAGATGCATTGCCGCTTGAATAGCTACTGGATTGAACGACAAAAAAAGCCCCTACGCCAATGCGAAGGGGCTTTCTGAATCGCTGATTACTAAATTTTAGCTTAATTCTTCGCGTCTACGAATTTGCGAAAAAGCCATCCCCAATAAACCAATACCGAACAATGCAAGACTTGCGGGTTCTGGAACCTGAGCTGACGATGAATAGCTAAATGAGGTCCCACTGTTGTTCGCGGTAAACTGGAATGAACCTTGTGTGTCCTGATAGCCATCTGCGGTCAAAATTGCAGCACCGGTTAGATTAATCTGGTTAGCATTTTGAGAAACAATAAAAGCGCTGGTCATCTTAAGCGCGTAGTTGATGCTGCCGCTTACAAAACTCCAAAGCGTAGGTTGGCCTGCGCCCAAAGGATTAAAAGTGAAATCATGGAAATCAACCAGTGAACCTACGGTGCTGGCAAAACTTCCGCTTCCAGCCGTCACGAACGCGTCATATCCGCCGAAAATAGAAGATCCACTGAACTGGATTCCAGTTGCAGTTCCGACACCGTTCGGATCAGAGGCAGTAGGCGTTCCGCCGGTTGGGCTCCAACTCGCACCAGGAGCAACACCAAAGGCTAGATCGCCCGTCAAATAAGGCAGGGCCCACGCGCTTCCAGTTAGACCGAGCAAGGATACGATTAATATAACTTTCTTTAACATTATTGACTCCGCTAAGTACGAATAGTGTCTAAAAGGAACCGATGCCTTCTAGTTGCCTGTGTCTAAAGCAGAGACTGTGCCAACGCCTCTATATTACTGTTTTTATTAATTATTCCCTGTTTCTCCGATCAGAAAACAACAATTCTGTAAAAATTTTCAACGAAAGCTACAGATATCCTTGTGAAAATCTAATATTTTGAATTCTTGCATTTTTGCAAACTGGCTAAATTTGGCAGATTTAGAGGGAAGAATGTCATTGCCGTACGCAAACGAAAGGCGAAAAATTGATTTACCGTCAGTTAATATTTGCGGCCATCTGAGCTTACTCGATGGGATCATATGATTAATGCAACGGATCCAAGCAAACGGTTAGTCAAGTCGTAATGCACTGACGAATATGGAGAAAAATTTTAGAACTTATAAAATCCTTAGAACTTTATTATGAAATTTGTACTTTGCTCGATTAACGTAGTAGACGTAAATATTAATTTCCAACGTTCCGATAAAGATAGGAACAACCTGACACTGACATGGTGAATATTGCCGTGATTAAGGTTTAGCTAAAACATAACTTAAATTAGCTAAATTTAGATTCTGAAGCGGGATTATTTAAATAATAAGCAAGGAACATAAAACTTTTTTGATTACATCTCCTAGAAGCAGCGAAAGGATACGTCAATATGAGCATCAAACCGATCACCATAGTTTTACTGATCATCGTATACGGTTGTAGCCATTCTCCTAACAAAATAGATGCCGACAAGGAACAACCGCAAAGTGGTCTCAGTCAAAAACCGACGAATGTCGATGAACTACCGTGGGTAGCTCAAACTTTGGTTGCTCCGCCACAACTACCCAAACATGAACAAGTGGCGAAATCCGGTCCAAAAATAGTAAAAGTTCATCTGATCGCCGAAGAAAAAGAAGTGAAAATAGCAGACGGCGTATTTGTTCAAGCGCTTACATTCAACGGAAGCATCCCAGGACCGATCATTGTTGTTCACCAAAATGATTACGTTGAATTGACTTTGGCCAATAGCAAATCCAATCTTTTACGGCACACCATCGATTTACATGCTGCTACCGGCGCATTAGGGGGTGCGCTGCTCATGAAAGTGGATCCTGGTCAGCAAAAAACAATCCGCTTCAAAGCGACCAAAACGGGTGTTTTTGTCTATCACTGTGCCCCGGGAGGACCTGCCATTCCGTATCACGTTGTATCGGGCATGAACGGAGCCATTATGGTACTACCGCGGGACGGTCTTAAGGATGCAGACGGCAAACCAATTGAGTATGACCACGCTTATTATATAGGCGAATGCATATTCCGGCGAAGCTGAACAGCGATTCTGGTTGAACGTGAACACCTGGAATTCAACGCATCAATGAAAGGTCTTTTTACTCCAAGTGTTCATCATGGGTCAACGATTTTAAATTTTTTCGTAA
>Ga0209992_10000165_pt1 | contig 91857 bp, 69 predicted proteins | sample 2SBtaG_2_FD_182564 | JGI IMG/M metagenome (GOLD analysis project Ga0209992, IMG submission 182564) | Deep subsurface microbial communities from Kolumbo volcano to uncover new lineages of life (NeLLi) - 2SBTROV12_ACTIVE470 metaG (SPAdes)... | ecosystem: Environmental > Aquatic > Marine >... | reverse complement strand
GAGGGCCTCTACGCCGGAGTCGACCTGGCCGTGCTGGAGCGGGACGGCAGCCTGGCCTACGACCTGCTCATCGCGCCGGGAGTCGACCCGTCCCGGATCGTGGTGGGCTGCGAGGGCGTGACGGGGCTCTCGCTCGACGAGCAGAGGCTGGTGCTGGAGACCGCCGCCGGCCCCCTGGTGCAGACGCCGCCCTTGGCCTGGCAGGTGGGCAGCACTGGTGAGCGGTTGCCGGTGCAGGTGGGCTTTCGCCTCCTGGGCGCCCACCGCTACGGCTTCACCGTGGATGGCCTCTCCGAGTCGCTGCCCCTGGTCATCGACCCGGGCCTGACCTGGGGCACGGCCCTGGGCGGCACCTTCGCAGATCGCATCACCTCGGTGGCCCTGGCGCCCGACGGCGACCTGGTGGTCACCGGCACCACCGGTTCGCCTGACTTCCCAACCTCGCCCGGTGCCTTCCAGACGTCGGTGGTGGGCTTCTCCGACGCGTTCGTGGCCCGGCTCGATCCTGTGGGGGGGCAGCTGCGCTTCTCGACCTTCCTGGGCGGCACGGACACGGTCATCTTTCGCCCGGAGGTGGGCGAAGACGTGGCCATCGCCAGCGACGGCTCGATCGTGGTGGCCGGCGAGGCCACATCCCCCGACTTTCCTACGACCCAGGGGGTGTTCCAGCCCGCCAGCAGCGGAGGCACGGACGCCTTCGTGGCCAGCTTCGACGGCAGCGGCGTGCTGCAGTGGTCGACTCGCCTGGGGGGCTCGAAGAACGACTCGGCGGCCACCTTGGCCCTGGCTCCGGACGGCACGATCACCGTGGCGGGAAACACCTTCAGCAGCGACCTGCCCACGACCCCGGGGGCCTTCGACGAGTCGTTCAACTCGCTGTTCCTGAGCAACGACATCTTCGTCTGCCGATTGTCGGCCGACGGCGTCAGCCTCGACTGGTGCACCTACGTGGGCGGGGTGTTGAGGGATGAGGCCAGAGACTTGCTCCTGCACCCCGACGGCAGAGTCACCGTGGGCGGTCTCTCGGGCTCGGTCGACTTTCCCGCGACCGCCGGAGCCTATGACGAGAGCTACAACGGCTCGTCAGGCACGGAGACCGACGGCGTGCTCTTGCAGCTCTCGCCCACCGGTGCCTCCCTCGATTTCGCCACCTACCTCGGGAGCACAGAGATCACCGAGATCTGCGCCCTGGCCCAAGCCATCGATGGTGACTTCGTGGTCGCGGGCACCACCTTCGGCGCCGACTTTCCCACGACGCCCGGCGCCCGCCAGAAGGCCTTTGGCGGGGGACAGACCGACGGCTTCGTCTCGCGCCTCAGTGCCAACGGTGCCACCCTGCAATGGTCCACTTTCTTTGGCGGGCAGGGCGATGACGCGATGCACTCGCTGGCTCTCGACGGGGGCGACCAGCCCACTTTCGTCGGCTCCACCGCCTCGCCCGGGCTCTTCTTCGACGCCGCCCCCGACCTGCCCGATGGGAGCGGGGGCACCGGGGCCTCGCCGTCTGCCCCGCTCAGCTCGGGCCCCGCTGGCCCCGTGCTGGGAGGGGGCTTCTCGCCCGGTGGCTCCCCCGGCCACGGCAGCGATCTCTTTCTCGACGGCCCGCTCGACGCCTTCCTGGGGCGCCTGTCCCCAGACGGCAAGTCACTGGTCTGGGGCACGTTCTTCGGCGGCGCTGCGGAGGAAGAGGGCACGGCCCTGATCCTCGATGCTTTCGGTGACGCTTGGGTCGCGGGCTTCGGAGACTCTGCCGACCTGCCCACCACCGCCGCAGCCGTGGACCCGAGCCCCAACGGCAGCTTCGACGGTTTCGTGGCCCATTTCGCCGTGCCTCCGGTGTTTCAGCTGAATCTTGGTTCGGGCTCAGATGGCCAGACACCCGGCGCAGGAGTGGCCCCGCTGACCCTGACCCTGGACGGCAGCTTCTGGCCGGGGACGCCCTGGTCGCTCGATCTGGGGGGCTGCCCGCCGGGCGGTCGGGTCTTGCTGCTGCTGGGCTCTGGTGGCGCCAGTCCAAGCGGGGGAGCCCTGCCTGGCTTCGTCGGTTCTGTCCACGCCGTGCTGCCCCTGGTGGCTGACGAGGACGGCCGCTGCGCCCTGGGCGGATCGAGTTGGCCCGCTCCCGGCACCCGTCTGGTGCTGCAGGCCTGGCTGCCCGGCGAGCAGCCTCGGGCCTCCAATGGCGTGCTCCTCCTGAGCCCCTGAGTCCGGAGGGCCCCATGGCTCTCGCCCGGGCCTTCGTAGCACCCTCCCGAATACGCCCTTTGTCGGTGTTTCCAGCCTGATCGTCGTGAGTTACGATCACCCGATTATTCGGGCGCCCGCCTAAACCGTACAACCGTCTCAAGACAGATCCTATCGCGACAACGAGGAAGAACCTCACCATGACGTCAACGAACCAGGCCGTGAACACGTGGGTGGATGAAGTCGCCGCCCTGACCACTCCCGACACCATTCAGTGGTGTGACGGCAGCCAGGACGAGTATGACGCCCTGGTCAAGTTGATGGTCGATGAAGGCACCATGGTGCCCCTCGATCAGGAGAAGTGGCCCGGCTGCTATTACAGCCGCTCGGCACAGAACGACGTGGCTCGCGTCGAGCACTGCACCTTCATCTGCTCCGAGACCAAAGAAGCCGCGGGCCCCAACAACAACTGGGAAGCCCCGGCGGTCATGAAGGACAAGCTCAACGGCATGTTCAAGGGCTGCATGAAGGGCCGCACCATGTACGTGATCCCCTACTGCATGGGCCCCATCGGTTCGCCCTACAGCAAGGTGGGCTTCGAGATCACCGACAGCCCCTACGTCACCGCCAACATGCGCATCATGACGCGCATGGGCGATCAGGCTCTGGAGAAGCTCGGCGACAGCACCGACTTCGTCCGTGGTCTGCACAGCACCGGCGAGCTCGATCCCGACCGCCGGTACATCTGCCACTTCCCCGAGACCCGCGAGATCATGTCGTTTGGCAGCGGCTACGGCGGCAACGCCCTGCTCGGCAAGAAGTGCCACGCCCTGCGCATCGCCAGCGCCCAGGCCAAAGACGAAGGCTGGATGGCCGAGCACATGCTCATCCTCGGTCTCGAGAGCCCCGAAGGCGAGACCCGCTACGTGGCCGCCGCGTTCCCCAGCGCCTGCGGCAAGACCAACCTGGCCATGCTCATCCCGCCAGAGAGCTACAAGGGCTGGAAGGCCTGGTGCGTGGGCGACGACATCGCCTGGATGCGCTACGCCGAAGACGGCAAGCTCTACGCCATCAACCCCGAGGCAGGTTTCTTCGGTGTGGCTCCGGGCACGTCCGACAGGACCAACAAGAACGCCCTCGACTCCACGCGCAAGAACTCGATCTTCACCAACGTGGCGCTGACCCCTGACAAGCAGCCCTGGTGGGAAGGCCTGACGAAAGACCCGCCGGCCGAGTGCACCGACTGGAAGGGCAACCCCTGGACGCCCGAGACCGCCGAAGGCCCCGCCGCCCACCCGAACAGCCGTTTCACCGCGCCTGCCAAGCAGTGCCCGGTGGCCAGCCCCATGATGGACGACCCCCGCGGTGTGCCCATCGACGCCATCATCTTCGGTGGTCGTCGGGCCAAGACCGCGCCGTTGGTCTTCGAGGCCTACGATTGGGAGCACGGTGTGTACGTGGGCGCCATGGCGGCCAGCGAGACCACCGCTGCGGCCACGGGCGCGGTGGGCCTGGTCCGTCGTGACCCCATGGCCATGAAGCCCTTCTGCGGCTACGACTTCGGTGACTACTTCGCGCACTGGCTCAAGATGGGCAAGAAGTCCGATCAGGCGCCGAAGATCTTCCACGTCAACTGGTTTCGCCAGGACGACGAGGGCAAGTTCATCTGGCCGGGCTTCGGCGAGAACATGCGCGTGCTCGAGTGGATCCTCAACCGCTGTGCCGGTGACACCGACGCCGTCGAGACGCCCATCGGCAACGTGCCGTCTCCGGGTGCGATCAACCTGGACGGTATCGACATCGACGCCAACACGCTCGAGCGCCTGCTGGGTGTCGACCCCGAGGCCTGGCAGTCCGAGCTTGAGGGCCAAGAAGAGTTCTTGAAGCAGTTCGGCGAGACCATGCCGAAGGAGATGTGGGATCAGTTCCACAAGCTGCAAGAGCGCCTCTCTGCGGTGAGCACGAGCTGAACTCCTCAGCACGAGCAGCCTTCTGGGTCAGTTCGGTCGGGCACGCCATGTGCCACGGCTCCAAGCTGGCCCTGCCGCTGGTCACGATCAAGGTCGCCGCCGACGAGTTCGGCGTCGGCCTTGATCGCATGGGCTGGGCCATCACGGCCTTCCTGATCGGCATGGGACTGTCCTCCGTGCCGTCCGGACTGGCCGGCGACCGCTACGGCACCGAACGTGTGCTGGTGGTCTGCTTCGGCCTCATGGCCCTGGGCGCCGTGAGCTGCGGCCTGGCCGAGAGCTACACCGGCTTCGTCATGGCCCAGGCGCTGCTGGGTGTGGCCGCGGGGCTCTTCCATCCCGCAGGTCTGGGTTTGCTCTCCCTCTCCGTCGAGAGCGACAAGCTCGGTGAGGCCATGGGGCGCTTTGGCGTCATGGGCAGCGTGGGCATGATCACCGTGCCCTTCTTGATGAACTCGCCGCTGGGCTGGCGCGCAGGCTTCTACGGTCTGGCAGTGGCGGCTGCGGTGATGGTGGTGGTCAGCCTGGGTCTGATCAGCAAGGGCGTGCTCTGCGATCATCGCTTGCGGCCAGCTTCCTCTTCAGCCCAGGGCGTCCCGGAGGCCGAGGCGCCTACGACCAGCGGCCTGACCGTCGCCCTGGTCCTGCTGCTCGGGGCCATGAGCGTGAACGCCTTTCTGGGTGCTGGCTGGGAGACCATCTTTCCCGAGACCATCAAGGACGTGGGCCTGGTGGTGATCAACAACCAGGCCATCGCCAGCGGCATTCTGGTGGTGGGTGGCATCGGCCAATATGTCGGGGGCATCCTGGCCAAGGACGCCATGGCCGCCTCTCGCTATGCAGTGATCCTGGTGCTGCAGTGCCTGGTCTTGCTGGGCACCGCCACCGCGATCGACCGTTCGGCCATGCCCTTCATGCTGCTGGGCAGCTTCGCCTTCTTCAACACCATGACCATGCCCATCGAGAATCGCATCCTCGCTGGCTACACCTCGACCCGCCGCCGGTCCACGGCCTTCGCCATGAAGTTCCTGGTGGCCCTGCTCATCGCGGCGCCGGCGCCCTTCATCGCTGCGGGGCTCTACAACGGTGCGGCGGACAGCCAGGCGGTCTATCGCTTCTTGGCCATGGTGGGCATGTTGGGTGTCTTCGCCGGGTACTTCTTCTTGCGCACGACGCGCTTGGCGGCGGCGAGAGCCCGGTCCCGGTGAGCCGCAAGGCACAGGCCTGGCAGCTGCTGGCCCTGGGTAGCCTGGCCCTGGCTCAACCGCTCTTCGAGCTCATCGGTCGGCAGCCCGAGTTCCTGGCGGTGCGGCACCTCGACGCTCTGGATGTGGTTCTCTTCATGGCCCTGGCCATGGGTCTGCCCTGCGCCGTGGTGCTGGTTCTGACCTGGGCGGTGAGCCTGGTCGGCCAACTCGCCGCCCGACGACTGCACGGCCTGGCGGTGCTGGTGCTCGCCGCGCTCATCGTGTTGCCGCTGCTGCCTCGCCTGGGATTGTCGTCGTCCTGGCTGGCGTCACTCACGGCGCTCGCTCTGGGGACGATCTGGGCTCGCTTCACGGCCGCTCCCGCTGCTGGCGAGAAGAGTGGCCCCGCCGGGTGGCCGACGGTGTCGGTGCTGGTGGTGCTGGTCGTCGCTGGTCTGTTCTTGGGTCAACCCTCCATCCGCTCGCTGTTGTTCGGCGGCTCCGTCCCGAGCTCGGTTGCAACGCTCGGTGAGGACGGCGCCCTGCCCGATCTGGTCATGGTCATCTTCGACGAGCTGGGCACGGCAGACCTGCTGGCCGAGGACGGCTCCGTGGATGGTGAGACGTTCCCCAACTTCGCTCGCCTGGCTCGGCAGTCCCACTGGTATCCCGGGCATCAAACCGTGGCCGACGGCACCACCCACGCGGTGCCAGCCATTCTCACCGGGCGTCGGATCAGCAAACCCGAGGCCCTGCCGACCCTGTCTGACCATCCCGTCAACCTGTTCACTCTGCTGGCGCCGAGCTACCGATTGGCGGTGCACGAGTCGGCGACCAGCTTGGCTCCGCAGCAGACGGCGACCACCGGCGAGCGTGCTGCTCGCCTGGCGGCCCTGGCCCTGGACAGCTCTGTGCTCTGGGTGCGCTCCGTGCTGCCAGCAGAGTGGCTCGCTGGCCTGCCCGAGGTCACCTCGAAGTGGAGCGGCTTCGTCGCGCTCTCTGGCGAGGCGGCGGGGGAGGGTTGGCTGGCCGACGTGGCCCACGAACTCGGCGGCGACCGCCGGGCCCTGTTCGATGATCTGTTGGCTGGACTGGCCCCCGGCGCACCTCCCACGGTGCATTACCTGCACGTGCTCCTGCCCCACACACCCCTTGAGTATCTGCCCGACGGCGCAGATTACACCGTGCCGGTGAAGGGCATGGACGACAAGGTCTGGAGCCTGGACCAGGCCGGGGTCGAGCTGGCCTGGCAGCGTCATCTGCTGCAGCTGGCCTTCGCCGACCAACAGCTGGGACGCGTGCTCGATCGCCTGCAGGCGTCAGGCCTGTACGACGAGAGCCTGATCGTGGTCACCGCCGACCATGGGGCGTGCTTCGCCGTGGGCCAGCGACCTCGGGCCGTGACTCCTGGCAATCGGGGAGAGATCTTGCCCGTGCCCCTGTTCATCAAGCGGCCGGGGCAGGAGCGAGGCGAGGTGCACCAGGGTTTCGCCGAGACCATCGACATCCTGCCGACCCTGTGGGAGCTGCTGGGCCGGGGCACGCTCACCGGCGAAGGTCTGGGGCAATCGTTGGTCTCTGGCGCCCGAGCAGCCCCCGCTGAACGGACGGTGATGAGTTTCGTCGACGGCGGCACGGAGCGGCGGGTGCCCGGTGTGGTCGACGGGCTGGTCGCAGCTGCAGCTCGCCGTCGGGCGATGTTCCCCCGCCCTGGACAGTCAGGCCTCTTCGCCGTTGGCCCCCGGCGCGAGCTGCTCGATCGCAAGCGAGACGCTCTGCCCCTGGCCGAGCCGACCACCTCGGCCACCGTCATCGACGCGGGTCAGCTGCAGCAGTCCTTCTCTCGGCAGGACACTCCCCGGGTAGTGCAAGGGCGCTGGCTCGGTGAGTCAGCGGTCGACCTGGTCTTGGCTGTCAACGGCACCATTCGCGCGACGACCCGTGGCCTGGCTGCGGACTCCGCCGGTCTCCAGCACTTCATGTTGTTCGTTCCCGAGAGCGCCTTGGTCGACGAGGGCAATCGCCTGTCCCTGTTCGTGGTGGAAGACGCGGCGCAGGGGGTGGGCGCCATGCCGGGGGTGGGCGCCATGCCGGGGGCGGGCACCACGCCGGGGGCGGGCACCACGCCGGGGGCGGTGGCTGACCCGGCAGCTGACTGCGTGCTCCGTCCCGTCGCTCCGGGGCCCGGCGCCTACGAGCTGCGCGCCGAGGGCGAGCGGCACTGGCTGGTCGACTCCCGAGGGCAGGTCGTTCCTGTGGTGGCGGACGCCCTGCGCGGTCGCTTCCAAGTGCGCGTGCCGGTTGCCGGGGACGTGGCCGTGACCGGGTGGGCCTACGACGCCCGGCAGAAGCGTCCCGTGAAGGCGGTGGTGGTCTTTGCAGACGACCGCTTCTTGTTCGCGGTCACCGCAGACGCAGACAGCCCGAGCCTGATCGAGAAATTTGGCCAGGGAGCGGCACACGCCGGATATCGCGTCGTGCTCAGAGAAGAGCGACTGGGAGGTGCAACCCTCTCGGCCGTGCGCGTCTTCGCGGTCTCTGCGCGGGGCGAAGCCGCTGAGCTCGGTGGTACCTACTGAGGGTCCATCAGCCCAGCCGGTCAACGGGCGCCAAGACGACCGAGGCTGAGAAAACGGGCGCCGAGAAGGGGCGCGCTGAGGCCACCAGGGCAGAACGGAGACTGGCTGAGAGGGGCTTGCTCCGAGGGCGAGGCTCGATTGAGAGGGGGCTCGTGAGCCCGTACTGCACGTGCCCTCGAAGCAGGCCGTTTATCGCTCGCCTGTTCAGATTCATGAGAGCGGCGAAGGTTCCCCGGTTTTTGAGGAGTTTTCGCAGCGGCCGAAGCGCCGAAAACAGAACAGCTGTTTGTGAGTCAGCGGGAGGAGAGCTGCAGGTCAACTGGACCAGCTGGGCTCACTGCCGCGGGGTCGGCCGGCCTGCCACACCTCGCTGAGGCCACCACAGCGCGGGCAACAGGGCCACATCGGCCACCAGGGCCACGCACACACCGGCGGCCACCAGCAGGCCGAAGCGAGCGGTGGGGGCGAAGCCTGAGGCTGCGAGCAGGCCGAAGCCTGCGGCCAGCGCACACGACGACACCGCCGCCGCTTCGCCTACCCGCTGGCTGGCTGCGAGGCGTGCGGCAGCTGGCCCGCGATGACGCTGGACTCGCGCGGTGTGCAGCAGGTGAAACGTGTTGTCCACGGCGAGGCCAAGCACGGCCGCGCCGACCATGGCCGACGAGGCATCGAGGGGAATGCCTACCACACGAGCCAGGATCAATGTGGCCATCACCGGCACCATGTTGGTCATCACCGCGGCGCCCAGTTCTCTGCGGGAGGTGGCGACCCAGGCGAACAGGAGCGCGGTCGCGGCCACCGTGAGCAAGAGCGAAAGCGCCAGCGTGTCGATGAGTTCGTGTTGCACTCCCAGGACGCCGGGCAGGGCCCCGGTGAGGTAGGCCTGCGCACCCTCCCCCGTGCACCAGTCGTTGATGGCGCCGAGCAGGCCCTGGGAGATGTTGTCCATGGCGTCGGCTCCGGCGGTGATGAAGCGCACGGTCCAACGGGTGTGCGTGCCCTCGGTGTCGGACCTCCCCGCGGCCACCAGGGCTTCGGGAGCCAGGGGTGCGGCGAACAGGCCCGCCACATGGTTGAGGTCGGCCAGGACGTGCTCAGGTCCGAAGACCGAATGCACGCCCTGAACGCCAGCCAGCTTCTCGGCGATGTGGGCTCCTGCCAACCAGTCAAGGGAGCGGTCGGCGTGGGGGCGCACGATGATCAGCTCGGCAGCGGACAGGGCGCCGCCCTCAGCCTCGATGTCGGTGAACTGCTGGCGAACAGGGTGAGTGACCGGGAAGTAGTCCAGGGCGTTGGTGCCCCGCTCCCAGTCGAAGGGTGCCACGGCGCCCGTGACCAGCACGGCCACGGCCAGCAGCTGCACCAGGCGTCGGCGACGAATGGCGGCCACGGCAACCCGCCGCCAGAAGCGCCCCTGTCGCAGGTGCGTCGGGGGACGAGCCAAGGGCAGCCGGGCGAGCAGGTGCGTGGCCAGCACGAAGGCGGCGGGCACCGACACGGCCACGGCCAGGGCCACGGCGATGCCCAGACGACTGACCGTGGTCACGGAGCTCAAACCGAAGACACCGAAGCCGATGGACGTGGTCGCCGCCGCCAGCAAGCCCGCCTGCCAGGTCTCGCTCAGAGCTGTGCGGGCGGCCGTGCCCTGGTCTGAACCCGCGGCCCAGGCTTGCCGAAAGGCGGACACCAGGTGCAGCACCGAGGCCACCAGCAGCACGAACACGAGGGGCCCGCAGGACACGAGCACCATGCTGGAAGGCCAGTCCACGAAGCGCAGCGCGCTGCGCACTCCCAAGGACGCCAGGGCCGCGGGCAGGACGACGACCACTGCCTGGCCGAAGGAACGCAAGGCGATCCAGGTGGCGATCAGGGCGGCGATGGCCAGCAGTGGTGAGAAGACCCGCTCGACCCGCAGCGCCTCCTCGTCGAGGGCCACGGCGAGCAGGGTGTGACCTGCGGCGCGAAGGCGCATGCCCTGGGACTCGCTCTCTGCTCCCAGGCTCGTGAGCAAATGGGCCAGTTCTGCCCGCTCGGTGGGGTCGGCAGCGCTGTCCACGACGAGCAGGAAGTCCACCCGGGGGGCGTCGAGGTCCACCAGGTCGAGGGCTTGGGCCAGCGGACGCGCCGAGGCCTGGGTCAGCACTCCCGCGGGCGTGAGGCCTCGCCCCGAGGGCAGGTGCAGCGGGTCGAGGCAGTGGCTCAGGGCAGGCAGCGCGGCCAGTCGTGGGCCGAGGGCGTCGAGCCAGGTCATGTCGTCAGCGTTGTCGGTGGCGAAATCGTCGACCCGCACGAGCACGGTCTCGTCGCCACCGAAGCGGTCGATCAATGTCTGGTAGCGCTCGCTCTCGATGCCCTGACGCAGCCAGGTGGTGACCCGGTTGTCCGTGGGCCAGCCCTCGGCGTAGCGAGCCAGGAGCAGCAAGGTGAGAGCCAGCCCGGCCACGGTGATCCATGGCAGGCGGCTTCTTCGGGGAGAGCGCTCAGGCTCTGCGGGTGGGGTCACGCTGTGCGCCGGCGGGGGTTGGGTCCCGTGACGATACCCACCATCATCTGCAGCAGCGGCGGGAAAGTGCGGCCCGCAGAGGCCACCGCGCCCATGAGGTTCGGGTGGGGAGCCATGTGGCGCAGGGTCCAGGCCAGGCGGCGGCGCATGGTGGCTTCGCGCTTGTAGCCCCGGGCGTAGCGTCGCTCTGCGCTGTCGGGAAGGGCTCCGGCGAGAGACTCTGCGATGCAATCAGCGGCCAGGATGCCGCTGGACAAGGCGATGGTCACGCCGCAACCCAGGATCGGGTCCACGCCACCGCCTGCATCACCCACGAGGTAGGCCCGGCTGCCCGCGAGCCGCCGTGGTGGGCCCACGTCGAGGCGCCTCGAGCTCGGTCGGGTGACCAGTTCTCCCAGCCGGTGGAGGCAGCTGGGCGTCTGCTCCAGAGAGGTTCTGAGCAGCTCGTCCGGTCCGCTGGTGTTCTTGGGCGGCGAACGAAAGAGGAGCGCTGCGTTCACGTCGCCACCGGGAAGAGGCGTGAGGTAGACCTCGCAGCTGCGACCGAGATGAATCTCGACCCGGTCCAGAGGGTCTCTCGGAGCGAAGCGGGCACGGAGACCGAATCTGCCCGCCTTCTTCTGCTCGCGCTGACCCCGGAGCCAGCGGGCGGTGCTGCCCAATGAACCGTCTGCGGCGACCAGGTGGCTGGCGGTGAAGTCGACTCGCCCGCCGCGCAGCAGAAAGCCCTGAGGCAGTTGCATCGCCTCGACCCGGGAGCGCACCCGTTGGATGTTGGGCTCAGCGTCGAGGGCCTTGTTGAGACAGGCCTGGAGCCGAGGTCGTTGCAGGGAGACGCCGCCCCGCACCATGGGGATGTCGAGGGGCGGGCGGTTCTCGATGACGTAGCGCAGGCCAGCGAAAGGCCGGGCCTCGCCGAGCAGCTCATGGAGGCCCAGGGTGTTCAGGGCGTCCACACCTGAGGGCATGATGCCCTCGCCGCAGGGCTTGTCGTAGATCGCCCCGTGCTGCTCGAAGAGGACGACTCTCAGGTCGCGCTGAGCGGCAGCCAGTGCGGTGGCAGCGCCGCCGGGCCCGCCGCCCACGATGGCCAGGTCGGCATCAAAGGGACTCATCGGTTTGCACCTTTCGCAGGGGTGTGGCTGGAGAGTGTGGTCCAGCTCGTGGGATCCCAGTACCAGTCGGGGGTGCTGGCGTCAGTGGCCTCGCTCAAGTGGCCTTGCAGGCGCGAAGTGCCGGTGGGCGTGACCGTGCGCAGAAAGAATCGTTCGGGCAGGCCGCTCACGTCAGCGAGGGCGGCACGCACCGACTCGGGGACTCCAGGGAGTTCGCCGACCAAGGCGCCGAAGTGAGCTGCGCCGTGGAGGCTGGAGAGCCGCGCCCAGACCTGGCCTGCCACGGTGATCTCGATCTCGTCTCCATCGCGGAGCACAAGGGCGTCACCTGCCGGGGGGCCCGGTGGCTGCTCATCATCTGTGGCGTCGCCGGCAGCCTTGCTCGTCATGGGCAAGCCAGCGAAGGACGCTTCGGCGCTGGGAGATGCGCCACGGCGGGTGGCTGTGTCCAAGGCGATGACCGCGGTACCGCTGGACGCACGTTGCAACCAGCTGGCCCGATCGGCCCTGTCCCAGATGAGGTCGTCGTCGTGCATCCAGAGCGTGCCTTCGTGCTCGGTGGTGACGGAGGCGCCCGTGTGGGGCTGGCTCAGCTCGACCCACGAGATCGATGCGCGCTGGGCCTCGGTGTCTTCTGCGGCCACCGGGCGCACGGCCACGTCGAACCAGACCTTGATCTGCTCGTCCATGCTGACGAACAGAAAGCCCGGCGGATCGAGGTCGTGGTCCTCGATGGAGAACTCGAGCTCGCCCGAAACCTGAAAGCCGTGGCGGCCCATGGGGGAGAGGGTCACGGGCACGGTGTGTGAGCGCTTGATACCGTGGATGTCGAAGGTGACCCGTGCGGAGAGCTGGCCCTGCCAGTTCTCGAGCGAGCCGCTCAAGCTGTCGACGGTGAGCACGATGTTCGGGTAGCGGTTGACCTCCAACGTCTCGTGCATCTCTTCGTCTCGACCCTCGCTGTCCGTGTCGAGCGTCATCCCAGCCACGAGCAGCTGGCCCCCTGCTGTGCTGGACAGGCGGGCAGGGTCCACATGCAGCTCGCCGATGAGCGAACGGGAGCGTCCCACGAAGTCGTGCAGGGTCGACGTGCCGTCAAAGCCCACCTCGCTCTGCTTGGCGTCGACCACGAAACGTTGAAAGCCCGGGGCCTCGGACCCACCGGGTGTGACCAGGGGCGGCGCAGCCATCACAGGGCTGACCGTGGTAGACGTGAGCAGCAGCGCTGCGATCAGCAGGGTCGGCATCATGGGGTTCTCACCAGACGAGGAAACAGGCGGGGGCGACAGGCCATGAGCACGCCGTAGCCGGGGTGTTCTTGCAGCAGGGCTTCTTCGCCGGCGATGCGGCGGGCGTTGAGCCACCAGGCGATGGGGTTCAGCAGCACCAGGGAGAACCAGGCACCCGCCGCCAGGGGCAGGGACAGGAACTCGACGAGGACGGCCAGGTAGTTCGGATGGCGCACGAAACGGTAGGGCCCGTGGGTCACCACGGTCAGGTCGCTGGGGACGATGCCGCGGGCATTCCAGGCCGGGCCCAGGGCCACCATGGTCCAGAGGCGCACACACTGCGCGGCCAGCAGGGCGGCCAGGCAGGGCCAGAGCAGGGCCCCGTGGGCCACGTGTCCCTTCAGGGCGGCTTCGCTGGCGGGCAAGATCAGCAGGGCCACGTTGACCATGACCATGGCGCGCCAGCGGCCCGGGCTGTCGGCGCACTGTGCGAGCTGTTGTGCCGGGGGGCAGCGCCTGAGGTTGCGCCGCGAGATGGCCAGTTCGGCCAGCCGCTGAAGGGCGATCAGCCCTGGGACGACGGCGAAGGCAGCAGGGCTCACGGAAGCTCCCAGTCGAGCAAGGCCAGCTCGATGGACAGGCCTGGCCCCACGCCCACGACCAGGGCCCGTAGGTCACCCTCTGGCCGGTTCTGGTCTTCCATGGCCAGGCCGATGACGGCCAGGATCGACGCGGACGACAGGTTGCCGTAGCGGCGCAAGGCCTCCCGAGACCAGCGCAGATCGTCTGCCCCCAGACCGAAGATATCGGTGTAGCCGTCCAGGATGCGCTTGCCCCCGGGGTGCACGAGGTGCATGCCGATCTCGCTGCGATCGGTGCCGTGGTCATTCAAGAAGGTGTCGATCACCGTGGGTAGGCTCTCGGCCAGCACGGACGGCAGATCTTTCTTGAGCTGGATGCGCAGGCCGTGGCTGCCGATGTCGAAGCCCATGCTGTCCGAACTGCCCGGGATCAGATGGCTGCCCACGGCTTCGATGCGCGGGCCGCTCACGCCGGGGACGATGAGGATGGCAGCGGCGCCGTCGCCGAAGATGACCGACGAGATCACGTTGGCCCGCTGCTGGTCTTCGGCGCAGAGGGTCAGCGTGCACAGCTCCACGGCGACCACGAGCACGTTCAGTCCTGCCTGAGCCAGGGGGCCAGCGATGCCCAGGGCCAGGGCGCCCGCAGCACAACCGCTCTCGGCGATGGGGATACGACGCACGTCGGGGCGAAAGCCCAAGCGCCTCGACAGCTCGACGTCGAGGGCAGGGATGGACACGCCGGTGCAGGACACATCGATGATCACATCGACCTCGTCGGCCTGCATCTCAGCCGCCTCAAGCGCGTCGACGGCGGCCCGGGAGGCCAGGTCGGTGGCGGCGACCCGGTAGGCCGCATTGCGCTCGGTGAAGGTCGTGGACGAGAGGACCTGATCGACCGTGGGCACCAGGAAGCGCTCTTCGACCCCCGAGTTTCTCACGATCTTGTGGAGGAAGCGGGCGTCTTCTTCTGGAAACAGCTGGCACAGCGTGTCGATGGTGGTGCGTTGATCGACGCGGTGGTCAGGGAACGCCGTGCGGACCGAGGCGATGCGAACGGCGGGCTGTGCTGGGAGGATCATGAAGGAATCAACTCGGGAGTGGTGGATGTAGTAAACGGCATCCGTGGGCTTCAAATTGATGACTTGTCTGTCATCTCGCGCTCTGTCAGATCGGTGATCGGGTCCGTGCGGGGGGCTGCAAGCCGCCAGGGGGCTCGGGCATTCGTGGGTCAACGGGCCTACAATGGCCGCGACACGGTCCTCCAGCCTCTCTCAAACCGCGCATCGTTCATGATTCGACAGAAGGTTCTCCAGCTCTGGCCTCGCCGGGTCCAAGGGTCTCTGGGCCCTCTGTTCCTGGTGGCCTGCCTCGCGGCCTGTGGCGCTGCTGTGGACATACCACAGGGCGAGGCGAATGTTGCGGATTCCCCGGCGAAGGGGGCTTCTGTGGTTCCAGATCAGCGTGGCTTCGAGGAGCTGCGCAACGAGGCCTTCGTGTTGTTCGACAGAGAAGGGTCCACCGACGCCGTCTGGGCTGCCCTGTCGGCGGTGCACACGCTCGATCGCGAGGCCTACGGGGTGAATCTCCGCCTGGCCCAGGTCTGTGCGGGATTGCGTCGAGACGTCGAGGCCCTGCACCACTACGAGCTGGCCCTGGGGCAGCGTCCCCATGAGCTGGGCGTGCGCCGCGAGCTGGTCGATCTGGCGATCTCGCTGGGTCGGGAGGAGCGGGCGTTGGAGCTGGTCGACCCGCTGCTCGACGATCCGTCGTGGGCGGGTGAGGGGACCGCGCTGAAGGCCCGGGCCCTGAGCAACCTGGGTCGTCGAGCTGAGGCCCTGGCCTTGCTGGAGGGCACCGGTGATCTGCCTGTGGCCCAGGCCACGGCCTGCCTGGTTCTCCACGGCCGCATCTTGCATGAGATGGGCGAGCACGGCGCGGCCTACGAGCGCTTCGCCGCAGCTCTGGCTCTGGCTCCCGACAATCAGGCCGCCGTGAAGGGCTTGGCGGACACCAGCCGTCGCCTGGGCCGGGACCCGGAGGCTGACCGCTGGGACGAAGTGCTGCAGCTGTTTCTGGCCCTGCGGGACAACCGCTTCACCCGGGCGGCATCGCCCGCAGCCGATCGCAAGGGTCAGCGCATGGCCGGGCGTCGCAGCGACTACATCGGCGACGAGCAGGCGGCTCAGATCGGTCGGCTGCGGCGGATGATCGCGCTCCATCCCCGCTGGCCCGGGGCCTGGGAGCAGCTGGCGGCCCTGCAGCGTCGGGAGGGCGATCTGCCGGGGGCCTGCCTGACCATCCAGGAGCTCATGACCCAGCACGGGGCCCTGTACGACCCGGCGAGACGGGCCGAGTTGCAGAAGAAGTATTGCCATGACGACTGATCGCTTTCGCCTGCTGCCCCGCCCGTTGCCCCGCCTGCTGTGGTCGCTGGGTGGACTGCTCCCGGGCCTGTCCCCTCGCCTGGGCCGTGGCTCGGCCAGGGTGCTGCCCTTGAGTCTGTTCTTGACGCTGGTATGGGTGCTGTCCGGTTGCGGCAGCGAGGCCGCTGATCCTGCCGCGACCGAGCAGGGCGAGCCTGCGCTCGACGTATCAGATGAGCCCCAGGGTCCCGTGCCGATCACGCCCTGGAAGCGGCAGCGGCCAGAGTTCGAAGCGATCGCCCTGGCCTTGCGCGCCAGCTCGAACCCCTATCTGGGACGGGCTCAGATCCCCGCGCTGCGCGACCGCTTGAAGGACCCCCAGCTGCCCGCCACCGAGCGCATCACCGCCCTCTCCCAGCTGGCCTCACACCTGTTGCGCTGGAGCGAGATGAAGCCCGCGTTGGCGGCGATCCATGAGGCCCTTGGGCTTGTGGAGTCTCTTGAGCTGCCCCCGCGGCAGGCCCTGGGCTACTACCGCCAGCTGGCCTTGATCGAGCTGCGGGCCGCAGAGATCGACAACTGCATCGGCCTGCACAACCCCGACTCGTGCCTCTTGCCCACGTTTGGCGATGGAGTGCACGTGGCGCGGGAGCACGGCCTCGCCGCCCAGCAGGCCATCGCCCATTGCTTCTCGCTCGATCCCAACCGGCTCGATGCCCGCTGGCTGCTCAACGTGGTGTCCATGTTGCTGGGCGAGTATCCCGAGGGGCTCTCTCGTTCGCGGCGCATCCCTGCCGAAGCGTTCGCGTCAGACGACGACATCGGCCGCTTTTACGACATCGCCGCCACCCTGGGTGTAGACGACTTCAGCCTCTGCGGCGGCGTGGTGGTCGAGGACTTCGACGCCGATGGTCACCTCGACATCGTCACGTCCACCTTCGACCCTGCGGGGCCGCTGCGCTTCTATACCGGCGGCCCGGGCATGGCCTTCGAAGATCTCTCGCGCCCCTCAAGAGCAGATGACCAACTCGGCGGACTGAACTGCGTGGGCGGCGACTACGACAACGACGGCGACGTGGACGTGCTGGTGCTCAGGGGCGCCTGGCTCTACGACGACGGGCGCATCCGCAACTCGCTGCTGGCCAACGACGGCGCCGGAGTGTTCAGCGACGTGACCCGAGCGGCGGGCCTTGTCGCTCCCGCTGCGCCCACCCAGGCTGCCTGCTTCGGCGACTTCGACCTCGACGGAGACCTCGACCTCTATGTCGCCAACGAGAGCCGGGTGGAAGCCAGGCCGCCAGCCACGAGCTATCCCTCTCAGTTCTTCAAGAACCGAGGCGACGGCACTTTTGTCAACCGAGCCATACGTGCAGGCCTCACCAACGATCGTCACGCCAAGGGCGTCACCGCCGGTGACTATGACAACGACGGCGACCTCGATCTGTATGTGTCCAATCTCACTGCCAACCGGCTCTATCTCAACAACGGCGGGCTGCGCTTCGTCGATGTGGCGCCCCAGCTGGGCGTGGATGGCCCCCGGGGACGCAGTTTCGCCGCGTGGTTCTTCGACTACGACAACGATGGCTGGCTCGATCTCTTCGTGGGCTCGTTCGATGGCACCATCAGCGAGATCGCCGCGGACTATCTGGGCGTGCCCGATCTCTCCCGGCGGCCACGGCTCTACCACAACATGGGCGGCGGGCAGTTCGAAGAGACGACCATGGAGGCTGGCCTTGGCCACGTGTGGTTGCCCATGGGGGCGAACTTCGGCGACCTGGACAACGACGGCTGGCTCGACATGTACCTGGCCACGGGAGACCCGGGCTACGAGACCCTGGTGCCCAACGTGGTCCTGCGCAATGACGGCGAGGGGGGCTTTCTCGACGTGAGCACTTCGGGCGGATTCGGCAACGCCCAGAAGGGGCACGGGGTGGCCTTCGCCGACTTCGACCACGACGGTGATCAGGACATCTACAATCAGCTCGGCGGCTTCTACCCCGGCGACGCCTTCCACAATGCCTTGCTTGAGAACCCTGGCCACGGTCACCGCTTCCTCTTCGTGCGCTTGGTGGGCACGACCACGAACCACTTCGGCTTCGGCGCCCGCCTGGCCGTCACCTTCGTCGAGGGAGGGGTGGAGCGCACCGTCCATCGAGCGGTAGGGAGCGTGAGCTCGTTCGGCGGCTCGCCGTTCCGCCAGGAGATCGGTCTGGGTGACGCAGAACGGATCGTCTCGGTGGTGGTGCAGTGGCCAGCGAGCGGCGCCGTGCAAGAGCTGCGCGATGTGCCCCTCGACGGGCTCATCGAGATCACCGAGGGTCAGCCGGGCTTCGTGCAGCAAGAGTTGCCATGAGCGAGGCGATGAAGAGCCCCGCGGCGGTGCGGGTTGTGTGGCGCGGACCATCCGCCCGGGCGAGCCAAGCCGGGCAGGTGTCACTGTCCCGGCGGGCTGGACCCTTGGTCTCATGTCTGCTGGTGGCGCTGGCCTTGGGTTGCGGTGAGCCGCCCCTCAGCAGCGAAGAGAACGATCTGCGTCGGGAAGAGCTGCGGCAGAGCTTGCAGGAGCAGCTGGGGTCAGCGTACGACGAACCGGTAGACACCTTCGTCGGCGACCCTGCCCGAGGCGAGGAGCTGTACGACCGTCTCTGCGTGAGTTGCCACGGACGCATGGGGGATGGGCGCGGGTCGGTGGCCCGGCACCTGTCTGTGCCTCCGGGAAGCTTCACTGATCCGCTGCAGTCGTCGTTCTTGTCTGATCAGGCGCGCCTGGAGATCCTGCGCAATGGCAGCCCAGGGACAACCATGCGGGGCTTCGCAGACACGCTCTCCGAGCAGGAGTTGGCCGAGCTGTTCGAACAGGTGCGGGGCTTCGCCTCGGAGGTTGGCCTGGGCCACGCGGCCCCGATGGATCGTGATCTGGGCGAGGCCGGGCCGGCTCACCTCTTCAGGGGCATGGAGGTCTTCGATGCTCCTGTGGCCGATGATTTCGCGCTCACCGATCAGCGGGGGCAGAGCTTCTCTCTGGCCGACCAGCGAGGCCGGGTCGTGCTGCTGTACTTCGGCTACATCCATTGCCCGGACATGTGCCCGGCGACCCTGTCGATCTGGACCGATCTGAAGGAGCAGCTCGGAGACGATGCGGCGAAGGTCTCGTTCGTGTTCGTGACCGTCGACCCGAGCCGAGACACTCCCGAGCGGCTGCAGGGGCTGTTGTCGGTGTTCGGTGATCACATCATCGGTCTCACCGGCTCACGGGCAGAGCTGGATCCTGTGTACGAGGCGTTCGACGTGCATCGCGAGCAGGTGCCCGTGGGGGAGAGCGCAGAGGCCTACTTGATGGACCATGGGCTGGACACCCTGCTCATCGATCGGCGGGGCCGCCCCCGGGTGCGTTTCCGCTTCGGCACAGCCGCCGAGGACATGGTCGACGATGTGCGCTGGCTGCTGCGTTGGTGACGTGCGTCTGACTACAATGCCGCGCCCGTGCCTCAGCCCAAGCCCTGTCACATGCTCTGCCATCCCTCGCTCGTTGTTTTCTGGACCTCGCCGCTCAGCACTCCGAGGCACAAGATCGGAGTGCGTGGCTCCTTGCTGCTCGTCGTTCTGGCGCTGAGCGCGATCGGCTGTGGTCCCGGGGTGGCTGATGAGGTCGGTGACGGCGACTCTGATAGGCCCGCCGGGGATTCATCGGCGTCAGGGCTGACCGGCGGCGCAGACTTGCAAGAGGTCGTCGGCCTGACCGACGTGGCCGCTGCCGCTGGCGTCGACTTCGTGCACACCCACGGAGCCTACGGGCGCAAGCTGCTGTTCGAGACCATGGGCTCGGGGGTGGCCCTGGCCGATTTCGACGGCGACGACCGCCCGGACATCCTGCTCCTGCAGAGCGGGACCTTGCCCGAGGCTGAGTTCAGCGCTGATGATCGCCGCAAGGCCTCCCACGCCACGGGCGCAACCCACGGGTTGTTCCTGAACCACACCGAGCCCGGGGGCAGCTGGCGCTTCAGCGATGCCAGCGAGGGCTCGGGCCTGCAGGACCCCATGTACGCCATGGGCGGGGCCGTGGGAGATGTCGACGCCGACGGCGATCGCGACCTGTGGATCGGCGCCTACGGTCGCGACCGCTTCTATCTCAACGACGGCGCGGCGCACTTCAGCGAAGCCACCTCGTCTGCGGGCCTTGAGGACAGCCGCTGGACCATCGGCGGCGCCTTCTTCGACGCGGACCTCGACGGCGACCTCGACCTGTTCACCGTGGGCTATCTCGACATGCCCATCGCCAGCAACCACCGCTGCGGCCCTACCCCCGAGCAGCGCACCTATTGCCACGTCGACACCTGGGCGGGCATTGACGACCGGCTCTACTTCAATGATGGCATGGGCCATTTCAGCGACGTGTCGGAAGCCGCGGGCTTGGTGGGTCTGGCGGGCAAGGGCCTGGCCCTGGTGGTGGGCGACACCGATGACGATGGCGACAGCGACCTGTTCATCGCCAACGACAGCGCGGCCAACCTGTTCTTGCGCAATGACGGCATGGGCCACTTCGTGGACATCTCCCGGCGCAGCGCTCTCGACGTGAACGGCGACGGTCGCACAGAGGCTTGCATGGGCACAGACCTGGGCGACCTCGACGGAGACGGTGACCTCGACCTCTACGTGGTCAACTTCGCAGAAGAGACCAACACCCTCTACCGCAACGACGGCAGCGGCTACTTCACCGACGTGAGCAACCACAGCGGCGCGGGCTCGGCGTCCCGGCCCATGCTCGGCTTCGGCACGGTCTTCCTCGACGCAGACAACGATGGCGCCCTCGATATCTACGTGGCCAACGGACACATCGACACCAATATCGGCGAGATCTCCAGGGGCACCAGCTACGCCCAGGTCGATCAGCTGGCCATGAACGACGGCAGGGGACGGTTCACCGTGACGGGCCCCGAACGAGGCACGTCCCTCGCCGAGTCACGAGTGGGCCGGGCGGTGGCCCGGGCCGATCTCGACGGCGACGGGGACAGCGACCTGGTGGTGACCAACAGCAACGGCCGCCCCTGGGTGCTGCGCAACGACATGGCCACGGGACACAGGCTGGTGCTGCGCTTGCTCGGGCCCGGCGGTCGCGCCGACGCCGAGGGCGCGCGGGTTGAGGTGACCCTACCAGGCGACGGCACAGGCGTGGTAGGGCGTACGTTGGTCCGCGAAGTCGTGGGCGGCGGCAGCTACGAGAGCCACTCCGACACGACGCTGGTCATCGGACTGGGCGAGGCCGAGTCCATCGAGCAGCTGCTCATTCGCTGGCCCGGTGGCTCGGTGGGCACGCTGGGCCCCCAGGCCGTCGACCACAAGCTGACCCTCGTCTTCGCTGGCCATGTGGTAGACGACGAGCCACTGCCCGCGCTGGTGCGCTGACAGGGAACTGCTCGTACCAGCGGACGAGATCATCGGGCAGTCGTGTGTGAAATGTGCATCAATCGCTGGACCGCCGCGCCTCCGAAGCAGAGCCTGTGCGCCACCCGCGCTCGAGACTTGCCATGATTGCTCACGACACTGCCGACCTGCCCACCAATCGCCTCGCTGGCGAGACCAGCCCTTACCTGCTGCAGCACCAGCACAACCCCGTCGACTGGCACCCTTGGGGCGAGGAGGCGCTGGGCCGCGCGAAGAGTGAAGACAAGCCGATCTTCTTGTCCATTGGCTACTCGGCGTGCCACTGGTGCCATGTCATGGAGCGGGAGTCATTTGAGCAGCCTGAGCTGGCCGAGCTGCTCAACGCTTCGTTCGTGTCCATCAAGGTCGACCGTGAAGAGCGCCCTGACCTCGATGACATCTACATGCAGGCGACCCAGGTGCTCAGCGGTCACGGCGGCTGGCCCATGTCCGTGTTCCTCACGCCGGACCTCGAGCCGTTCTACGCGGGCACGTACTTTCCGCCCCAGGGCCGGCACGGCTTGCCGGGCTTCAGCGAGGTCTTGAGCCGGCTGGCCTACGCCTGGGAGAACCAGCGGGAGCAGCTCACCGAGCAGGCGGGCAAGGTCGTGGAGCGCATGCAGCAGCTGGTGCTCTCGGCGGAGCACTTGCCCGCGATCGAACCCGCCGCGGAGCGCCCCCGTCTCGACCTCGTTGACCTGGCGGCAGATCACCTGGGCCGCAGCTATGACCGGGCCCACGGTGGCTTTGGTGGCGCGCCGAAGTTTCCCCACTCGGACGACATCCGCCTGTTGTTGCGGCAGCATGTGGCCACCGGCGACGCAGCGGCGCTGGGCATGGCCGAGCACACCCTGGACGCGATGGCCCGGGGCGGCATCTTCGATCAGCTCGGCGGGGGCTTCGCTCGCTACTCCACCGACGCCGAGTGGGCGGTGCCCCACTTCGAGAAGATGCTCTACGACAACGCCCTGCTGGTGCGGGCCTACCTCGAAGCCCACCAGATCACCGGTCGGGACGACTTCGCCCTGGTCGCTCGGCGGTGCTGCGACTGGGTGCTGCGAGAGATGGTCGACCCTGAAGGTGGTCTCTGGTCAACCCAGGACGCAGACAGCGAGGGCGAAGAGGGCCGCTTCTTCGTCTGGCAGCGTCGCGAGGTTCTCGAGGTGGTGGGCCGCGAACACAAGCAGCTGGTGGACATCTACTGGGGCCTGGGCGAGCACGAGAACTTCGAGGGCCTGCACTGGGTCTTGTTGCGCACGAAGCCAGACGAGCAGCTCGCCGCAGAGCTGGGCATGGAGTTGCCCGCCTTGCTCGAAGCCATCGAGCCCCTGCGCCAGAAGCTCTTCGAGCACCGAGAGGCCCGGGTCCATCCCGCTACGGATGACAAGGTGCTGGTCTCCTGGAACGGCCTGATGATCTCGGCCCTGGCCCGGGCAGGTCGAGTGCTCGGCGAACCTCGCTTCGTCGAGGCCGCTCAGGCAGCGGCCCGTTTCTGCCTGACCACCATGCGCCCCGAGGGCCGACTGCTGGCGACCTGGCGCCAGGGCAAGGCCCACCTGAACGCCACCCTGGCCGACTTCGCCTACCTGTGCGAGGGCCTGCTCGAGTTGTTCGAAGTCGATGGGGACACGGCCTGGCTCGACGCGGCGGTCGCACTCACCGACGATGTCCGGGCCCGGTTCGCAGACAGCGAGCGCGCGGGCTTCTTCTTCACCAGCGACGACCACGAGAAGCTCGTGGCCCGTCCCCGCGACCTCTTCGATGGCGCGCTGCCCTCGTCGAACGCGGTCATGGCCGACGTACTGGTGCGCCTCGGCGAGTTCACGGCCAACAGCGACTACAGCGCCGACGCCGACCGCCTCTTCGCCATGATCGAACCCCTGGTGCGCGCCTCACCGCCGGCGTTCGGACGCATGCTGCTCTCGCTCATGCGCGCCCACGACGGCGGGCGCACCGTGGTGATCACCGAGGGGACAGGCGCGCAGGCTCTGCGGGATGCGGCGGGGGCCGCCGGCGACCCCGGTCTGACCGTGTGTGCTGTACCTGCCGAGGGCGTGAGCGCCGAGGTCGCTGGGCGCTTTCCGCTGTTGGCAGGCAAGACGGCCGTGGACGGACAGGCCGTGGCGTATCCCTGCCAACACGGCACATGCTCGGCGCCGGTGCAGAATGCTGACGAGCTGGCGCAGCTCTTGGGCTGACCTGCGGGGTCAGGCCTTCAGGTCTGTGTAGGTGGAGCAGCTGTTCTCGGTGGGCAGGCCGGCGGTGACCCAGCCCGGGCAGACGATGTCGCCGCCGGGACCCCGTCGGCCGCCGTAGCCACCATCGACGTTGGTCATGCCACTGAAGCCTGCGGCCTGCAGCTGGTTGCAGGCGTGCACCGAGCGCACGCCGCCCTGGCAGGACAGATACAGCTTGGATGTCTTGCCGAAGTGCTTCTCGACCGTGGCGTTGAAGGCCGGGTTGGGGGCCATGGCGCCGCCAGCGTCTCGTTCCGCCCAGGGGATGTTGATGGCCCCTGCGGGGTGGCCCTGATCGAACTCCTCCACGGTGCGCACGTCGAGGAACACCGCGCCATCGGTGGCGCCCATCTGCTCATGAGCCGCGCTTGGCTCCAGGGATTCAAAACTCATCGTTCGTCGCTCTCCAGTCGGGATTCTTCGTCTTCTTCAGGCTCTTCAGGCTCGTCAGTAGTGTGGTTGATGGCTTCAGCGACGGTGTCCTCGGCCGGGGCGGGGGCTTCCTCGGCTTGCTCGTCCCCCTCGACCTTCAAGGTCACCTTGCGGGCGCGCTCGCTCTTGCCCTGGGTCTCGATCTCGAACGCGACGGCAGCCCCCTCGTCGAGGGACGGGAAGCCCTCCCCACCCACGATGTCGCTGTAGTGGACGAAGACGTCCTCGGCGTCGCCTTCGACTTCGATGAAGCCGTAGCCCTTGCCGTTGTGGAACCACTTGACCCGTCCGACTGCCATGCCTCTGGTCTCCTGAGCTGCTCGTTCGTCGTGGAACACGGGATGGTACACCCCAGGTCCGTGGCGGCGCACTGCCCCTCCTGATACCCTCCAGCGATCATGTTGGCAGGCAAGCTCCACCACCACGTCTTGGAGAGCGACGCGCTGCGGGGCAACCCGTTGGGCGATCCCTCCGTCCGCGAAGTTCCGGTTTACATGCCGCCGGGGCAGCCCACCGATCTGCCCTTGGTGGCGGTGCTCGCTGGCTTCACCGGCGTGGGCTCGGGCGCCTTGCGAGGCACCCCCTGGGACCGCTCGTTTCCCCAGCGCTACGAGCAGCTGCTCGAATCCGGCCAGGCTGAGCCCTGCGCCTTCGTCTTCCCGGACGCCTTCACCCGCCTGGGCGGCAGCCAGTACATGAACAGCGCCGCCACCGGGCGCTACGAAGACTATCTGGTCGACGAGATCTTCGGCTACGTCGAGCGCGAGTTCGGCGTGGGGGGCTGCCGCGAACGGCGGGGCCTGATGGGCAAGTCTTCTGGAGGCTTCGGCGCCCTGCACGTGGCCTTCTCCCGCCCGGACATGTTCTCTGCCATCGCCTCCCACTCTGGTGACGCGTACTTCGAATACGCCTACAAGCCCGACTTTCCCAAGCTGCTCGACATGATCGAACGTCACGGCAGCGTGATGGACTTCTTGGATGCCTTCGAAAAGGCGCCGAAGAAGACCACGCCGCTGATCCTGGCCATGAACGTGCTGGCCATGGCGGCGGCCTACTCGCCCAACGAAGAGCTGCCCCTGGGCATCGAGCTGCCGTTCGACCCCCGCACGGGGCGGCTGCGCGATCAGGTCTGGGAGCGCTGGCTACAGCACGACCCGGTCGAGCTGGCCTCGAGCCGGGCCGATGTCCTTGCGGATTACCTGCTGGTCTTCATCGACGCCGGCCTGCGTGACGAGTACCACCTGCAGTACGGCGCCCGGCAGCTGGTGGACGTCTTGCGCGAGGGAGGCGTCGAGGTCCACCACGAGGAGTTCGACGACGGTCACATGGGAGTGAGCTATCGCTTCGAGCGCTCGATCCCGCTGATGACCCAGGCCCTTTCACTGAAACGCATCAGGGCCTGACCAAACAGGTTCTGCACACCCCGGCTTGAGCTTGCCTTCGTGAGAATCCTCTCGTTCCGCCTCAACGGCGACGCGGTCGAGGTGGCCGCGCCCGACCATTGGACACTGCTCGAAGTGCTGCGCTATCGAGCTGGGCTCACGGGCACCAAGCAAGGTTGCGACAAGGGCGACTGCGGCGCCTGCACTCTGCACGTGGACGGTCGCTCCGTGCTCTCGTGCCTGACCCTGGCCGCCGACATCGACGGTCGCGAGGTCACCACCATCGAGGGCCTGGTGGGACCGGACGGCCCGGACATCGTGCAGGACAGCTTCGACCACACCGGCGCCCTGCAGTGCGGCTTCTGCCAGCCGGGCATGATGATGGCGGCTCGGCAGCTGGTCAGCGAAAACCCCGCCGCGACCCGTGCTGACATCAAGCAGGCCCTGTCCAGCAACCTCTGCCGCTGCACGGGCTACACCAAGATCTACGAGGCCGTCGAGCGGGCCTGCGGCCTGGAACGCGAGCGGTTGGGGCAAGGCTGATGGAACGCAAGGTCATCAACCGCACCCACGGCAGCGAGGCTCCCCACGGCAGCTTCTCACGGGTGGGCAAGCGTGCGCGCAAGGTCGACTCCATGGCGGTGGCCACGGGGCAGGCGGTGTACGCGGACGACATCCAGCTCCCGGGCATGTTGCACGGCAAGATGCTGCGCAGTCCTCACCCTCACGCAAAGGTGCTCTCGATCGACACCACTGCGGCCGAGGCCCTCGACGGGGTGCACGGTGTGCTGGTGGGGGCTGAGCTGCCCGTGCGCTACGGCGTCATCCCCTGGACGAAAGACGAGACGGCCCTGGCCACGGACAAGGTGCGCTTCGTGGGCGATGAGGTCGCCGCGGTGGCCGCCATCGACGAAGACACGGCCAATGCAGCCCTGCGCCTGATCGACGTGCAGTACGAGGTGCTGGACACGTACCTCGACCCGCGCAAGTCGCTGACCACGCACGACCCCGCCATTCATGAGGACAGCCGCCACGGCAACGTCTCGAAGCACGTGATGCTCGAGTTTGGCGAGGTGGACGAAGACCTCGCGTCCTCCCATGCGCAGGTGACCGACAGCTACACCTTTCATGGCACGGCCCACGCGCCCATCGAGCCGCACTGCGCCGTGGCGCGTTGGTCTGGCGATGGTGTCCTGACGCTTTGGGCGTCCACACAGATCCCGCACTACGTGCATCGCACCTTGGCCTCGGTGCTTGAGTTGCCTGCGCATCGTATTCGGGTCATCCAGCCTCAGCTGGGCGGCGCGTTCGGGGGCAAGAGCGACCCCTTCTCCCACGAGATCTGCGCGGCCAAGCTGGCCATGAAGACAGGCCGGCCGGTGAAGTTCTTGCTCACCCGCGAAGAGACCTTCTACACCCACCGCGGTCGCCATCCCATGGAGCTGAAGTTCTCCACGGGCTGCGACGCGTCGGGCAAGATCACCGCGGTGGCCAGCGAGATCCTGATCGATGGCGGCTCGTACAGCTCGTTTGGGTTGGTCACGACCTATTACTCGGGCCAGCTGCTCTGTGGCCCGTGCCATTTTCCCGCGTACCGGTTCGACAGCACGCGGGTGTTCACCAACAAGCCGCCCTGCGGGCCCAAGCGAGGTCATGGATCGGTGCAGCCCCGGTTCGCGCTCGAGATTCAGCTCGATCGCCTGGCCACCCAGATCGGCATGGATCCCATCGAGTTCCGGCGGGTCAACTGGCAGGGCGAGAACGTGACCACGGTGAACGGGCAGACGGTCACGTCGAACGGTTTCCTGCAGTGCCTCGACGACGTGGAGCGCGCCTGCGATTGGAAGAACAAGCGGGGCCAGCTGCCAGCCAACAAGGGCATCGGGCTGGCGGGCTCCATGTACATCTCGGGGACGAACTACAGCGTCTATCCCAACGACATGCCCCAGTCGGGCATTCTGGTGAAGCTCGATCGCTCGGGGCTGGCCTCGGTGTTCACCGGCACCTCGGACATCGGCCAGGGATGTACGTCGGTCATGGCCACGATCGTCGCCGAAGAGCTGGGCCTGCGCCTCGATCAGGTGCGGGTGACCACCTCTGACACCGACACGTGCCCGGTGGATCTCGGTGCCTACAGCAGTCGCATCACCCTCATGGCAGGCAACGCGGCCCTCGACGCCGCGAGAAAGCTGCGCCACCAGCTGCAGCAGGCGGTGGGGGAGAAGCTCGGCTGCTCCCCCGGCCAGGTCCTGCTGGCAGACGGCGAGGCCTTCGATCGGGACCACCCGGAGGAACGGCTCACCAGTCGCGACGCCTTCGAGCTGGCAGAGGCCAAGTTCGAGACCTTGGTGGCCGCAGGCAGCTACAACACGCCGGAGCGGGGCGGCGACTATCGGGGTGGCACCATCGGCGCGTCCCCGGCCTACTCGTTCACCGCCCACGTGGCCCAGGTCGAGGTCGACACCGAGACCGGCGAGATCACCGTGGAGCGCATGTGGATCGCCCATGATTGTGGGCGGGCCATCAGCCCGGTGGCGGTTGAAGGGCAAATCGAGGGCAGTACATATATGGGTGTGGCCGAGGTCGTCCTCGAATCCCACGAGGTCTACGAGGACGAGACCCTGCCCGAGGCCGGTCTCCATCGCCGGCCGTCCCTGCTCGAATACACCATGCCTACGACCCTGGACACCCCTGACCTCGTGGCCCTGATCGTCGAATCCATCGATCCTGAGGGCCCCTACGGAGCGAAGGAAGCGGGGGAGGGCCCCCTGCACGGGTCGCTCCCGGCGGTGGCCAACGCCATTTACGACGCCGCTGGCATCTGGCTCACCGACTTGCCCTTCACTCCGGGCAAGGTCCTCGCGGCACTGCGGGCGAAAGCCGAGGCCGACGCCGCTGGAGGCACCCCCTGAGATGTTGCGCCTACCGACGTTTGACCATCTGTCCCCGGCGACCATTGATGAGGTGCTGCAGATCTTGGCCGAGCGCCCGGGAGAGGCGCGGCTGCTGGCCGGTGGCACGGACCTGCTGCCGAACCTGAAGCACGGCATCGAGACGGCCCAGACCCTGGTGTCCCTGGCTCGGGTGCCCGGATTGGCGGGCATCGACTGCGGAGATGACGGCGCCTTGAGGCTCGGCGCCTTGCTCTCCCTCGAAGACCTGGCGGCCAGCGACGATGTGGCCGCTCGTCAGCCTGCCCTGGCCGTGGCGGCGGGGCTCGTGGCCGGTCCCCATCACCGCCGGATGGGCACCTTGGGGGGCAATGTCTGCCTGAACACCCGCTGCGTGTACATCAACCAGAGCCACTTCTGGCGCGAGGCCCTGGGCTACTGCCTCAAGAAGGACGGCACGGTGTGCCATGTGGTCAAGGGCGGCAAGCGCTGCGTGGCCGCGGCCAGCAACGACACGGCCACGGCGCTCATTGCCGCGGGGGCCGAGCTGCTCATCGCCAGCCGCGAGCGAGGCCGTCGTACGGTGCCCATCGCGGATTTCTACGTGAAGGATGGGGTGCACAACAAGCAGCTGGAGCCTGACGAGCTGCTCCTCGAGGTGTCCGTTCCGGCGCCAGCAGATGGCTGGCACAGCGCCTACAGCAAGCTACGCCCGCGGGATTCGATCGACTTCCCTCGTCTGTCGGTCGCCGTGGGCTATCGCCTGGTGGACGGAGTCGTGCGCGATCTGGTGATCGTGGTCTCGGCCCTGGCCAGCACGCCGCAGGTTCTACGCAAGGTAGGCGAGGCGGCGGATGGGCGGGCTCCAGAGGCTGCACTCTGGGCCGAGCTGGGCCAGCTGGCCATGAAGCAGTGCCACCCCATGACCAGCATCGACGGTGATCCTGTCTGGCGGCGGGAGATGGTCGCCGTGCATGTCCGCCGCGCCCTGGCCCAGGCCCTCGATCGAGGCCAGAGCCGCTCCTGATCTGGGCAATCTGCTGAATGGCCCTACATTGAGGGGCGGAGATCGCCCGATGATGGGGATTCGGCCGCCTTGTCCGGATCAGAATCGGCCGCTAGACTCCCCCGCTGACCTGGCCCGCACCTCTCCCCGCCTCTGCCAACGCGATGTTCCAGCCGATCTTGGAGTTCCTCGAACGCTTCGGCAACGTCGTCGGCCGCTTTCTGCTGACGGTCGTCTACATCGTCGCCGTCGCTCCGGTGGCCATCATCTACAGCCTCTTCGCCGATGCGCTGATGACCAAGGCCCAGCCGGCCTCCACGTTCGTGCCCTGGCAGTCGATCAACGAGACCCTCGAAGACGCCCGCCGTCAGGACTGAGCCCATGTACATCCTCGGCCTCTCCTTCTACTACCACGACGGCTCTGCTGCCCTGATCAAGGATGGCGTGGTCATCGCCGCAGGCGAAGAAGAACGATTCACCCGTCGCAAGCACGACTCGAGCTTCCCGGAGCGGGCGATCCAGTTCTGCCTCGACTTCGAGGGCATCACCATCGACGACGTCGACTACGTGGTGTTCTACGAGAAGCCGTTCATCAAGTTCGAACGCCTGCTGATCACCGCCTTCCAGACCTTCCCCAAGTCGCTGCGGGTCTTCCGCGAGTCGATGCTGGCCTGGATGCAGAAGAAGCTCTGGGTCAAGAGCATGATGCTCGAGAAGCTCAAGATCCCGAAGTCGAAGCTGCTCTTCGCCGATCACCACATGAGCCACGCGGCGGCGTCGTTCTACACGTCGCCCTTCGACGAGGCCGCCGTGTTGACCCTCGACGGTGCCGGCGAATGGACCACGGCGACCATGGGCCACGGCAAGGGCACGCGCATCGAGATCCTCAACGAGATGCGTTTTCCCCATTCGGTGGGACTGCTCTACTCGGCCTTCACCGCGTACTGTGGTTTCGAGGTCAACGAGGGCGAATACAAGCTGATGGGCATGGCCCCTTACGGCAAGCCCCAGTACGTCGATCGCATCATGAAGATGATCAAGATCGGCGAGGACGGCTCGCTCTGGCAGGACATGAAGTACTTCGCCTACCACCACTCGGCGACCAAGAGCTTCACCCCGGCGCTTGAAGAGGTCATGGGCCAGCCCGCTCGTGACCCCGCTCTCGAGGACAAGAGCCTCGACCCCTTCTACTGCGATGTGGCCCGGTCGATTCAGGCCGTGACCGAAGACATCGTCAAGAAGATGGTCAACCATCTGGTCAAGACCACCGGCTGCACCAACGTGTGCATGGCTGGGGGTGTGGCGCTCAACTCGGTGTCCAATGGCAAGCTCACCAAGGAGACCGACGCCGAGCAGCTGTACGTCCACTCGGCGCCCGGTGACGACGGCGCGAGTGTGGGTGCGGCGCTCTGGGCCTACCACCATCTGCTCGACAAGCCCCGCGTGGGTGCCCTCGATCACGCCTACCTGGGCAGCGAATACAGCGACGAGCAGGTCGAGAAGTTCTTGAAGGACAACGACATCGACTTCGAGAGAATCGAAGACGATGAGGCCTTCTTCGACCGGGTCAGCGACGACTTGATGGCTGGCAAGGTGGGCGGCTGGTTCCGTGGGCGTTTCGAGTGGGGGCCGCGAGCGTTGGGTGCCCGTTCGATCATCGCCGACGCCAGCAACGCCGAGATGAAAGAGATCGTCAACGCGAAGATCAAGTTCCGCGAGGCGTTCCGGCCCTTCGCGCCCAGCGTGCTCTCTGAAGACGCGGCGGAGTGGTTCGAGCTGGCCGAGGGCGACGAAGCCTGGCCGGCCCGCTTCATGCTCTACGTGGTGCCGGTCAGAGAAGACAAGCGCGAGAAGATCCCCGCCATCACCCACGTCGACGGCTCGGGCCGTTTGCAGACGGTGATCAAGGAGACCAACCCGGCCTACCACCGGATCATCGAGAGCTTCAAGGAGAAGACCGGCATCCCGGTCATCCTGAACACCTCGTTCAATCTCAAGGGTGAGCCCATCGTCGAGACGCCGGCGCAGGCCTTCAATACATTCAGTCGCAGTGAAATGGACGTGCTCTACCTGGGCAACTACATCGTCACGAAAGAAGCCAAGAAGATCATCGACAGCACGCCCTTCATGCTGCGGCACGAGGGCGATCGCGTGGCGGAGATGGTGAGTTGACCAGCCCGTTTCTGAGTCTCGGCTTGGCTGAGGGCGATGCGACCCTGGCCACCCTCGATATCGTCTTCTTGACCCTGTGGGCGCTCTTCGGGCTGCTCTACTGGAACAACTACCGCAAGAGCGAGAGCATCGCCGGCGCCTTCGCCAAGGTGGCCGGGCTGCTGGCCTTCGTCTACCTGGTGATCAGCGGCTTCGACTGGCTGGAGACCGTGGTCCCCGCCGATCAGGTGATCACGTTCGGAATCGGCGAGGCGCCGACCGTCGAAGGGCCTCGGGTTCCTCTGCTGGCTGAGGGGTTCACCTGGTTCGTGAGCATCCTCCTGGTGCTGGTCGTCTGGTACGCCCGGGGCAAGTTCAGCACGGTGGGAGCGTTGATCCTGTCCGCTTGGGATCGGGGCCACTGGTACATGTTGCCCGTGATCTTCGTGCTCATGACCGTGGGTCTGCTGCTGGTGGCTGCTGCGGCGTCGCCCGTACTCTCCCCCTTCATCTACACGCTGTTCTAGCGTGCTGGGGTCTGTTGGGTGAGCTGCGCCGTGGCTGCGTTGCAGCGGCCATGACCGATGCTCAACGTGGCTAGCGCCACGCCTCCGCTCGGGCAGACCGCTGCGCCTTGCCACGACACAGCTCACCCAACGATGGGGGCACTGACGGCGTGGCTGGGGTCTGTCGCGTGAGCTGTGCCGTGGCTGCGTTGTCGCGGCCACGCCTCATGCTCAACGTGGCTTGCGCCACGCCTCCGCTGCGGCGGACCACTGCGCCTTGCCACGACGCAGCTCACGCAATGATGGGTGTGTCAACAGGTAGGGCAAGGGCTACGGCGTGGGGGGCTACAATCTGATGCCGTTTCTCTCTGGCTCTCTTATAGGCTGCCCATGCGTACTGTTGATCAGCTGCTCTCTGAGGTTCCTTTTTGGGAGCGCATTCAGGATGGGATCGATCAGGCGCTCGACTTCTCGCTGAACCTGTCTCAGAGCGGGCATCCTGGGGGCAGCCGTTCAAAGGTGCATGCCCTGGTGACCCTGCTGCTCTCGGGCGCCATGCGTTGGGATCTGGCTCAACCTCAGCGGCGCTTTGGGGATCGCTTCGTGCTGGTTGCGGGGCATTGCAATCCGCTGGTGTACGCGACCTTGGCTGTCTTCAACGAAGCCATGGCCCGGCGATATGAACAGACTGGTAACCCGCGCTATGGCACTCCCCTTGGCCCGGACTACACCCTGGGGGCCGACGACCTGCTGAGCTTGCGCCAGCACGGTGGGCTGCCGGGCCACGCCGAGATGGAAGGCAAGACGCTCTTCTTCAAGGCCAACACGGGGCCCTCGGGGCACGGCGCACCCGTGGCCTGTGGCCAGGCCCTGGCCCTGAAGCATGCCGGCGTGGGTGACGTGCGCGTCTTTGCCATGGAGGGAGAGGGCGGTCACACCGCCGGCGCCCATCACGAGGTGAAGAACAGCGCCTGGGGGCTGGGCCTGGGCAATCTGGTCTACCTGCTCGACTGGAACGACTATGGCATCGACGAGCAGAAGCTGAGCTCGGTGGTGCACGGCGGACCCGACGACTGGTTCAAGCCCTACGGTTGGCGGGTGGGCGGGGTCGAGCAGGGCAGCGACTTCAGCCAGCTGATTCCTGCCTTCCATGAGTTGCTGGCTGACCGAGGGGGAGACACTCCGGCCTGCCTGTGGTTCCGAACGCGCAAGGGGCGGGGCTACGGCAAGTACGACAGCGCCTCCCACGGGGCGCCGCACAAGTTCAACGACGACGGCTTCTGGGCGGCGCGGGCCGAGTTCTGCGAACGGTACGACATCGCCTTCGAGGGACAGGGCCTGGCTGCTCCCGCAGATCGGAGGGCGCGGGTTGACCAGACGCGGGAGAACTTGATGCGCGGCCTGTCGGTGGTCCTGGATCACGAGCCGACCCTGAACTACCTCACCGATCGCCTGGCCGAGCTGGCGGCTGAAGTGCCTGAGCAGCACCCGGGCTTCACCTGGAACCTCGACCGGGATCCCCTCGACGATCCGGCCTTGATCCGGCCGGAAGCTCTGCCTGCTGAGCTGTTCTTGGAGCCGGGCACCCAGGCTCCCAACCGCAAGGGCTTCAGCAACTTTGGCGCCTACGCCAACGCCGTGGGCCGGGAAGGCTATGGGCGGCCGCTGTTTCTTGCCTGCGCCGCCGACCTGGCCGAGTCCACGAACATCTCGGGCTTCGGCAAGCGCTGGGGCGACAGCCAGGGCTACGGCTGGTTTGAGCGCACCGAGAACCCCTCCGGCGCCATCCTGCCCCAGGAGATCACCGAGTTCACCAACGCGGGCATCGTCTGCGGTGCAGCGTCGGTCAACTTCTCCGAGACCCCTTTCGACGACTACCGGGGCTACTTCGCGGGCTGCTCGACCTACGCCTCATTCAGCTACCTGAAGTACGGCCCCATGCGCCTGTTCAGCCAGACGTGCCAGGACAGCCAGATGAAGTTGGGTCGGGTGATCTGGGTGGCGGGGCACAGCGGCCCGGAGACCGCCGAGGACAGCCGCACCCACTTCGGCATCTTCGCTCCGGGGGTGACCAGCCTGTTTCCCAAGGGCCAGGTGGTGAACCTTCACCCCTGGGAGGCCAATGAGGTGCCGGTGGTCTTGTCCGCTGCCCTGGGCTCGGGCATCCCCATCATCGTGCTGCACCTGACCCGCCCGCCGATCACCATCCCCGATCGAACGGCCCTGGGCATGGACGACCACCTGGCCGCCGCCAAGGGCGCCTATGTCATCCGCGACTTCGATCTCAAGCGGCCCAAGCACGGCACGGTCATCGTGCGGGGCACCTCCAGCACGGACTCCATGATTCAACTGCTGCCCTGGCTCGCCTCGGACGGCCCGAACGTGAAGGTCGTGGCGGCTGTCTCCCACGCGCTGTTCCGCCGTCAGTCTGCCGAGTGGCGGGAGCGCGTGCTCCCCGATCAGGAGTGGGCCGACTCGATGGTGGTCACCAACACGGCCGCCCGGCTCATGGGCAACTGGATCCCCCACGCGGTCGCCGCCGAGTACGTGGTCTCTCCCGATTGGGACGATCGCTGGCGCACGGGGGGCTCAGTGGCCGACATCACCGCTGAATCCCATCTCGACCCGGCAAGCCTCCGGTCGGCGATCGAGACCTTCGTGAGCGATCGCGATGACCGCCGCGCCCGGCTGGAGAAGCTCCTCGGGGTCGAGCAGGCCGTGCGTAAACTGCCCTGATGGGAGGGGCATGTGGCTGCCCTGTGGCCGTTACCGCCACAGACGGGCACAACTGTGGGGTTTTCGTTGCTGGATCGCCTGCCGTGGTGTATCTCTGAAATCTCGGCTGCTCCCGAACCCCGTTTGGGGTGCTATAGGGAGCGGAGGGTGGCGACAGGGTGTCAAGGGCAGGTGGCGTTCACACGCCAGTGTTCCCGGAACGTATGCATGCTGGATGCCATCGTGCTTCTCGATGGTCGACCAGAATGAGCAGATTCGTTACACTAGGAACGATTCTGCCTTAATGGCTAAATAAAGGGTCTTTCACATGCCCATGAGCGCAACTAAAGCAGCTGGCAAGCTAAGGGTGACCGAGCAGGTCCCTCAGGCTGTCGCCTTGGCCTTTCTCAAGTGCGATCCGCGCGAGAACGTCTTTCTCATCTCACGGATCCACCAGGGAGGCATGGCTGATACCCGCAGTCCGGCCCATGGTCGGTTCCTGGGGGCCTATGACGACGATCAGTCTCTGCGAGGCCTCTGCTTCGTCGGGAACACGGGCATGCTGGTGCTCAGCGTGGATGAGGCCTGGGTCGCTTCCGAGTTCGTCGATCCGCTGATCGAGGCCGGCTACACCTTCACGCTCATGCTGAGCGAGTTCGAGGCCGGGCGGTCTTTTCTGACCCGCTACAAGAAGCGCACGGGCCGCAAGGCGAGCCTCGATCGCAAGCAGATCTTCTACTCCGTCGACTCTCGCTCGCTGGTGAAGCGTTTCGCCAAAGAAATCGACATGGAGCAGGCCAGCCTTGACTCCATCGACGAGCTGACCGACCTGGCCTGCGCCATGGTCACCGAAGATCTCAAGCTCGAGCTGGGCGACGTCGATCGTCGGCAGTACCGGCTGCGCATGACCGAGAAGGTCATGGAAGGTCGGGCCTATCTCTGCCGCGACAAGAAATCAGAACCCCTGTTCAAGTGCGATCTCGCCGTGGTTGGCCCCGACGGGGCGCTCATGGAAGGCGTCTTCACCCCTCCCGATCTGCGCAACCAGGGCCTTGGCAGCCGAGCCATGTGGACCATCTCTCGCGAGCTGGTGGCGCGGCAGAAGATCCCGTTCATTGCCTTGCACGTCGACGAGAAGAACAAGGCGGCTCGCAAGGTCTACGAGCGGGTGGGCTACCAGGAGTTGCGCACCTACCGGCTGACGATCTTCCCGCCGGCGGTCTAGCCTGCTCAGCCGCGATCGGCCAGCCAGCGCTCGGAGTCGAGGGCGGCCATGCAGCCTGAGCCAGCGGCGGTGATGGCCTGACGATAGGTGGGGTCAGCCACGTCTCCCGCGGCGAACACGCCTTCTACGGACGTCCGTGAGCTGCCAGCTTCGACGGTCAGGTAGCCCTTGTCATCCATGGGCAGCTGGCCTTCGAAGATCTTGGTATTGGGTGTGTGCCCGATGGCCACGAAGCAGGCCGCCACTGGCAGGTCTTGCAGGGCGTCGGTTTCGGTGTTGCGCAGGGTCAGGCTGGCCAGCTTGCGGGTCTCATCCTGGCTGTTCATCGTCTCCACCGTCCAGGGCGTCATCAGCTCGATCTTTGGGTTCTCGCTGGCTCGGCGCAGCATGATCTGGCTGGCTCTGAACTCGGCGCGCCTGTGAATGACGATGACCTTGCTGGCGAATTTGGTCAGGAAGTCGGCTTCCTCCATGGCGCTGTCGCCGCCGCCGATGACGGCCACGGGCACATCGCGAAAGAAGGCCCCGTCGCAGGTGGCGCAAGCAGAGACGCCATAGCCCATCAGGTGGGTCTCGCCCTCGACACCGAGCAGCCGGGCGCTGGCGCCTGTGGCCACGATGACCGAATCGGCCTCCAGGGTCTCGTTGCCGTCGTTGAGCACGAAGGGGCGCTTCGAGAGGTCGACGGACTGCACGAATCCCGGCCGTATGTCCGCACCGAAGCGAGCCGCCTGGGCTTTCATGTTGTCCATGAGCTCTGGGCCCATGATGCCCTCAGGAAACCCGGGGAAGTTCTCCACGTCGGTCGTGATGGTCAGCTGACCGCCAGGCTGCAGGCCCTCGTAAAGAATGGGAGCCATGTCGGCACGGGCCGAGTAGAGGGCGGCTGTGTAACCGGCAGGGCCGGAACCGATGATCACGACCTTGTGTGCCATGGCAGACTGCATTCTCGTGAGGAGGGGCTCGCTGGGACGGCGGGGATGTTAGCACCGTCGCGAGCTGGATGTCTGGCTCAGCCCCTGCTCCCGAGGCGAGCGACGGCTCGGGCAGGGGCCAGATCGAGGACCGCCCAAGCTGCCCACTTATCTGATGAGCCGTCCGGGCTAGAATGGCCTGGATGAGCACAGCGTCCGATCTTTGGCCCGACCAGGACCCTCCTGACCAGGATCCCACCGAGGAGACCCTGACCGTGCCCCAGGTGGGTCAACGCCTGGAACGCTCCCTGGCCAGCGCCTTCCCCGAGCCCTTCTGGATGGTGGGTGAGGCCTCGGGCCTGGCTCGGGCCCGCGGCGGCCGGGGCAGCCATTGGTACTTCAATCTCGTGGACGACCAGGGCGAGGGTGCGCGCCGGGCATCGCTCTCCGTGATCATGTGGCGCTCCACGGTGTCGAAGCTGTTCGGCTCCAACGGGCGGCTGACCCAGCGCCTCGACCCCACGGATGGCGTGGTGCTGCGGGTACTCGTCAAGCCCAACTGGTACGCCCCACGGGGGCAGGTCTCCTTCGTCATCGAGGACGTCGACCCCGAGTTCACCCTGGGCAACCTCGACCGGGAGCGCCGCGAACTCCTGGCCCAGCTGACCACAGAGGGAGCGACGACCTGGAACAAGGGGCGCGCACTCTGTGACGTCCCTCTCGACCTGGGCCTGGTCACGTCGGCAGGCAGTGCGGCCCACCACGATGTGGTCGAGACCCTGACCTCCGCGGGCATCGGCTTTCGGATCACCTTCTGCGATGCCCGCACCCAAGGCGCCGACACCAACGCCTCGGTCTGCAATGCTCTCTCTACCCTGGGACGCTTGCCCCTCGACGCGATCCTGTTGGTGCGTGGCGGCGGCTCCCGGCTCGATCTGTCCTGGTTCGACAAGGAGCCCATCGCCAGGGCCATCGCCAACTGCCCGGTGCCCGTGCTGACCGGCATCGGGCATGAGATCGACACCTCGGTTGCGGACGCCGTGGCTCACACCGACTTCAAGACGCCCACCGCTGCGGCAGAGTTCGCAGTGGCCCGGGCACGTGACGCCGCCGTGGGCAGCGAAGATGCCTGGAGGCGCATCCGACAACATGTAGAGAGCGATCTGGGTGGGGCCCATGATCAGCTGAACGAGGCCGCTCGGCAGCTGGTGCGCTTGTCTCGCACGACGCTCACCGAGGGATCAGCCTGGGTCTCCGAGAGCGCCCATCGGGTGGCCGCTCGGGCGGACGCGCGCCTGTCTGCGGCCGGCGACGGGCTGGCACGAGCCCACGCCCGCCTGGTGGGTGGCGCTCACATCGAACAGCTCGCTCGCCTCGAGAGCGGCCTACACGCTGACTGCGAGCGCCTGGCCAGCCGCGCCGAACGGATCATCGAGCGCAGCGAGGACGGACTCCTCGCCGCCGAAGGGCGGGCCCGCCTGCTCGACCCACAGCGCGTCCTGCAACGGGGCTTCTCATGGTTGCGCCGTAGCGACGGCAGCTTGCTCATGGACGCCGCAGCGGTGCAGCCCGGCGAGCCCCTCGTGGCCGTCTTGCGCGACGGCGAGCTGCCCCTTCGCCACGATCCGGAAGCCAAACCGTGACACGCCGACTGCCGACTCTTGGTCTCTGCGCGCTGCTGGCGCTCGGCTCTTGCAGCCCTGCGGCTGATCAGCATGAGCCGCAGTCCGCAGAGCCTGCGGGGTCCGCCAAGGCGTCCATCCTCTTCGTGCTCATCGACACCTTGCGCGCTGATCACACCAGCCTGATCGGCCATCGCAGCGGCCGCAGCACCACACCGTTTCTCGACTCCCTGGCCGACGAGTCCTGGGTCTTCAATCGGGCCTACTCGGCCGCCTCCTGGACTCGAGCCTCCGTGGCCTCGATCTTCAGCTCACAGGTGCCTTCGAGCAACGGCTGCGAGACCCGCTATGGCGTGCTGGCCGACAACATCGAAACCTGGACCGAAGCTCTCGACGGCGCTGGGTACGACACCCGCGCCGTGATCACCAACGGCAACGTGCTCGAGCAGCACGGCTTCGCCCAGGGCTTCGACGCCTTCGAGCGGCACAGCGACTTCTTGCGCAACGCCTACGCCGACGTGACCAAGCTGACCGAGCCCGCCCTGCGAGCGTTCGATCTGGCGGGGGATGGCCCCAACTTCATCTACCTCCACTACGTCGATCCCCACGATCCGTTCGAGGAACACCCGGAGAGCGACTGGGACCCTGCGTACGCGGGCGACATGACAGGCAGCCGGGACGACCTGGAGGCCTACCGCTGGGAAGCGCCCGCGGACGGCGGCTCCCGCCAGCGGGTGATCGACCTCTACGACGGCGAGATCCTCTGGTTCGACGGCCACATGCGTCGGCTGTTCGAGAAGCTCGAGCTGCGCGGCATCCTCGATGAGAGCTGGATCGTCTTCACCAGCGATCACGGCGAAGGCCTCTGGGACCATCGCATCCAGGCCCACGGCCAAGAGGTCTTCGAAGAGCAGATCCACGTGCCCCTCTTCATTCGCCCGCCGGGTGGACTGTCGGCCCGGGTGACCATGGATGAACCCATCTCGCTCATCGACCTGGCGCCCACCATGCTCGATCTGGTGGACGTCCCCGCGCCCCCTGGCTTCGCCGGCCGTTCCTGGGCGCCGTGGATGCACGGCACGGGCGAGGCGCCGGTGCGTCCCGTCATCGTGGATGAGAAGCTCGACAACGTGCACCTGGCGGCCATCATCGACGGCCACGAGAAGCTGATCCTCGACTTCGTGCGTCCCGAGGACGGCTACGGCCCCGCCCAGGGTTCGCCCCTGCGCAGTGCCCTCTACTTCGACCTGGATGCGAACCCCACAGAAGATCTGTCCCTGGCCGTCGATGTGCGCAAGTCGCGGCACATGAGCGGCGTCCGTCTGCATCGTGAGCTGGTGGCGCAGCTGACCGCCGCCGAAGAGGCCCGCCGGGGCCTGGGCGAGATCCGGGTGGCAGAAGAGAGCGAAGAGCTGCTCGAGGAGCTGAGGCGCATGGGCTACTTCGGCGACATCATGCCTGACCGTGAGGCTGACGCGAGCGGCGACGAGACCAGCGATCCGATGGACGACTCCCACTGATGAGATGGGCGCGACTCGCGACCTGACCGACGAGTTCCGCCAAGGCAATGCGCACGACCAGCGATCTGACCGACGATTTCCACTGAGTGCTGCCGACCAGCACCTTCAAGGACTGACCACCATGGCCAAGAAGGCCGCAGTGAAGCTGCCGAAAGACTTCGGGAGCGCCCGCCAGCGGCTCGACGAGATTCTCGCCGAGCTCGAGAACGATGGGGGGGACATCGATCGCCTCGCCGAGCGCATCAAGGAGGCAGCGGCCCTGATCCGCTTCTGCCGCGAACGCCTGGGCTCAGCCCGGGCCGAGGTGCGCACCGTGGTCGCTGAACTCGACGCTGATCAGCAGGTCGAGGCCACCGCCACGGCTTCCGTGGACGACGATCGGCCCCCGCCACAAGAGGCGCCCCCCGGCGTGTCCCAGGACGGTGATCTCAATGGGCCCCTCGATCCGGGAGCCCTGGGTGACGGTTCGCTGCCCTTCTGACCTCGTGCCCAGGACCGAAGCAGGGCGCGGCGCTCAGGCAGCCTTCCCGGGTGGGCGGGTGTGCCGTGCTGCTCCGAAGCCCCGGCGGGCTCATGGGGCACGCCGGGCGTGCAGGTCAGCCCTGGGCCAGGCAGCGGCAGAGCACCTCGGTCACCTCTTCGGGCTGCAGGCGTGAGGGGGCGTCGAGGGAGAGCTGCGGGTCATTGGTGAACGGGTTGCTGGCAGGGCCGTTGCCGTGGCGCAGCTCGGCGATGGGCGAGGCCAGCTCGCTGATCCACCAGGCAGGGCCGCTGCCCTCGGCATCGCCTCCCGCCTCTTGCTCTCGTTGGAGCAGCTCGGCCAAGGCGTTGTCGAGGGGCAGTCTTGGCCGGGCCTGGATGTCCACGGTCTCGAACCACGACTCAGCCCGATAGCAGAAACGGTAGCGCCAGCCATCGTCGCCCGGTTGGATCAGCAGGACCCGGTAGAGGTCGCCCGCTGCGTGGTGCAAGGCGATGTTCGTGAGATCGCCGGGCGCTGTGACCACGGCCAGGTCGAGCTCGGGGTGCCGCGTCACGTCAGGGCCTTCCCCCGCGTCGATGGCCGCCACCTCCTGGGAGATCAGCTGGTGCCGGTCGGCCCAGAGCGCCTGCAGGGCAAACGGGTCCTTGAGCAGGGCTGGCAGCTCGCCGAGCAGCGAGCGGTAGCCGATCTCCCACCGCGCTGCGTCGGCCATGCCCGGTGGGCAGCGATCGGCCAGGGGTGAGTCCGGGTGACTAGTGACGCACATGATCGTGAGTTCGAGGGCCAGGGCGTCAGGGCCCTTCCAGACGGCAAAATCGCCGGTGGCCGCGGTGCGCTCCAGCAGATCGCGAGAGAACACCGCGATCTCCGGGTGCACCATGGTGAACACCGAGAGCACGCCATCGGTGTCGTAGTGGTTGTTCACCACTTCATCGAAGGCTCCCAGCAGCTCTTCTTGGACGCCGGGCGCGGCGGCGGCATAGGCCAAGCAGATCTGGGTGCTCAGATCGCGCTTGAAGGGCCCAGGCGTCGTGTTGCCGGGCCAGTGGCTCAAGCTGCGGAAGCCATCGACGGTTCCGTCGACGAACACCGCGCGAGCCGGGTTGGCCCCTGCCTCTCCGTAGCGAAACGTCGGCGCGCTCGGCATCGGGGGGCAGATTTCGAGCGAGAGGCCGCTGCAGTCGCGACCCCTCGCTCGAGTGTGTTCGGCCTAGAGGTCGTGGGGCCGGACGGTGGAGCGCTTGTTGGAGGTCGTGCGCACGCACGCGGCCTCCAGAAGTTCGCGCACCTTGTTGGAAACGGCGGCAGGGAGTTCACCTGAGCACATCAGGCCCTTCTCCTTGATCAGCGCCTTGACCTTGCTACCGATAACGAAGCTCTCTTTTTCGGACATTCAACTGCTCCTGATCGTGATACCTGCTAGGCGGTACCTGGGGTAGAGACACTCAACGACGGCCACTTCCAGCTCCGGAAGATACATCCCGAAACAGCCGAATACCGCTCTTTGTGTTGAATTAGGAGCTGGCGAGGCTGAGCCAGGGTGGTTTGGAGTGGAGAAGTCGGTAGCGGTAGATCATTGTCGTTTGTTCTGACGGGCTGGGGCAGGGCGAGTTCTTGAAGGCAATGGACGCTGTGGTGATACGCCTCTGCCCCCCGCTGTGGAGGCCGCCCGCGGGACTTGCTAAGACAGGGCCACACTCGCCTCCGATGGTTGGGACACCCATGAAACGACTCGTCACCTGCTTGCTGGTCTTGGCCCTGCTGCCCGCCTGCGCCACCCGCAACAACTACCTGCTGAACCGTGGCGCCGACGTCGCGGACATCTTCCGTGGGCATGTGATGTTCGGCCCTGGCGTCGCCGCCCAGGCCGAGGTCACCCGCGCGCTCACCGTGGGAGTCACCTATTCGCACAGGGTCTTCGCCTGGGGACTGGCCAACCGCGAGATCGGTGGCTGGCGCGAGTCGGTCTTCGGCTGGGGCTTCCTGGTGGGCCAGCACGACGAGAAAATGGCCGACCCCCTGGGGCCCATCAGCGGGTCCTATGGCTGGAATTTCGGCAAAAAAGAGGGGGGAGTCTTCGAGGCGCCGCCTGAGAGTTCAGGCCTCGATCTGCTCACGCTGCGGGCCACTGCCATGCTCGTGGTGGGCATCGATTTCGAGTTCAGACTGGGCGAGCTGATCGATTTCTTCGCTGGCGTCGCTACCTATGACCCGGCCGGTGACGACCTCGACTACGAGGCCATGGGACGTAAGGGGCAGAAGCCTGCGGGCTCCTAGGGAGTTCCGTCACTGACCGCCTTTTCTCCGATGCTGCGGGTGGCCCTGCTTCTCGCCAAGGGGGGCCGTGGCGCTCAGACAACGAGGCTTCGCCTCGGGAACTCGCTCCAGCCCCCCCTTGGCGAGAAGCAGGGCCGCCCTCCATGGTGGAGATCCGGGGGCTGTGGCGCTGCCGGGGATTAGCCCTCGTCGTTCGCTGGGGCGCTGAGGACTGCGTCTTGGAGGCGATGGGTTTCGAAGAGTGAAATCCAGGGTTGAGTGACGCCAGCTTCTCCCGGGCTCTTGGCTGCGGGGGCCAGGATGGGGGCGAAGGCGTTGAAGGGCGGGGTGCCGCCGCTCCGGGCTGGTCGGATGGTGACGGCGAGGCCGAGCACCGTACCTGGCTTCAGGCGCAGCCCGCTCACTGTGGGAGCGCCGGCGGGCGAGGAGGCATCTGCCGCGCCGGGGCCCAGGGCCGCGGGGAGCCGTACGGTGAGCCGGCTGCGGCCATCGGCGAGGGCTTCGATGGTGGGCACCACACCTGTCAGGCGCCGCCCACCGATGAACACGCCCAGGGGCTCTTGGTGTCCGCGCAGGCTGAGCCGCGCCGGTCCGGCCCACACATCTGACCCCGGGGCCAGTCCGTCGGCGGCGACCCTCACGTCGCTCTCCCAGCGCCCCAGGGTGCCGCTGCCATCGAGGTCGATGAAGACGTCGCTGGGAGCAGACGTGGTGATGGCCAGGGTGAGCGCGTCTTCGTTCCAGCAGGCCGCCAGCTCGATGGCCTTCACGGCCTGACGGGACCGGGGGCCCGTGGCCAGCAGGGCCGGCGTCTCTCCATGGGGGATGACGCCGGTGAAGTCCGACAAGGGCCAGGGGTCGCTGCCGTCGTTGAGTCCGTCGCCATCGCTGTCTGTCTGGCGGGGATCGCTGGGGCTGTAGAGGCCGGCCCGCAGCTCGTCGATGTCGCCCAGGCCGTCTCCGTCGCTGTCCACCAGGAGGGGATCACTGCCGAAGCGCGCCTCGTCCAGGGGGACCCGGGGGTCTTCATCGGGCAAGCCGTCGCCGTCACTGTCGAGCAGTTCGAGAGGGCGGCGATAGGGGGAGGTCACGTCCTGCCAATAGGAGGTGTCGCGGGCCAGGGCTGCCAGGCCATCCCATGCCTCGCCCAGGTCACGGGTCTTTCCCCGACTGCTGCCCAGGGGGCCAAAGCGGAAGTCCTGGGCCAGGTCGCCGGAGGCCAGGTCTCGGCAGCCAACCGAAGAAGCGATGCGTCCCGCCAGCACATGGTGCAGCTCGTGGAGGAAGACCCAGGCCACCGCCGGGTCGCCGCCCATGGCTCCCGGCGGAGTGGGCACGCCGGGTTCTCGTCCCATGGCACCGCCCATGCCACCCAGCAGCTCGAAGTTGCCGTGCGCGCCGGAGAGATCATTGGCCACGGCATAGACCACGCCGAAGGCGTCGTCCGGGAGGTCGTACTGGCCGAGCTGGGCGTTGATGTTCTCCATGGAGGGGCCCGTGGTGTCGGGTGTGGGGCCAGCCATCCAGAGATAGGTGTTCTCGATGAGCAGCTGCCCGCCGGAGTGGACGAACAGAAACGTCCGCGCTCGCTCCAGGCTCTCGACGATGCGCTCGGGTTCACCCGCCGCCATGGAGTCGGCGTAGAGCAGGACCAGCACGGGCAGCCGACCCATGTCGACCTGGCCAAAGGGCGCTCGGGTGAGGGTGCGCACCCGGGTCTCTTCGCTCTGCACGGTGGCCGGGTTGCCGAAACGGTCGAGGCCCCTGACGGTGTAGAGGTAGGCCACGCCCGGTTCGATGGATTCATCGATGAAGCGCTGGCTCCAGGCCTTACCCAGAGACCGTCCCTCTTTCTCGCCCTGTCCCCGGCGGAAGATCTCGAAGGGCGGCTGACCCTCCAGGGCCAGCTCGATGGCAGCCATGCCCTTGAAGCTCTGAGGCGCTGGCGGGGGCGGCCCCAGGTCGGTGACCAGCATGTAGCGGGTCTCCCCTTCGAGGGTGTCGAGCCGGGGCGCGATGGAGATGGCCCCGGCGACACGTGCCTCGACGCGGCCCTTGCTGCGATCGATCAGGGCGCGGCGAGGGGTCACCGCCAGCTGGCTCATGGTGGTCAGCTCGGGGCGTCCACCGTGGGAGTCCTGGCCCACGACGCGGACCGGAAACGAACCGCCCTTGGGCAGCCGCTCGGGCACACCCTCCATGTCGAGTGAGAGCACGGTGAGGCGCCCGCCAATCCTCAGCTCGGCGATCTCTACAGACAGGGTCTCCGGTTCGACGGTCAGGTTCTCGACGGTCAGTTCGATGCGGCTGAGCAGGGCGTCGATCGGGCGGAAGAGCGCTTCGTCGCCGTCGCTGACCACCTTCTGTCCGAAGGCGTAGCGGCTGCCATCGGCTTCGACGGCGTCGAGCACCACTTCGTACGCGTCGTCGTCCCCGGGGCGCAGGCCTACCTTGCGTACGTATTGGGGCGGCTCGAAGTTGACGAGCAGCTTCACCAAGGCCTTGCCTTCGACACCCACGCTGGTTCTGCGCGAGCCGTCGATGAGCCTGTCCATCCAGAGGTTGGGCAGGTCGTCGCTGGTCACCTTCACCACGCCGTTGCGGCTCCAGCCCGCCAGGTCGAAATCGGTGTGGACATCGACCTGGGCAGAAGCGGGGCTGGCCAGGCCGAGGCACAGGGCGACCAGGGTGGTGAGGCCGGGCAGCGGGCGGGTTTCGAGACGTGTCATGATGGGGAGGATCGTACCGATCGGGCTCTGCAGGCCACCAGAGCGAGCCGCCATGTCGGTTGCCTCGAGGCTCGCACTGGAGCTGTCCAGCCCTGTGCTGCTACCGTTCCCGGCCATGAGCACCCTGCAACTTGGCGATCGCCACCTGACCCTTGACGAACTCGCGGCCCTGGCCGGAGACGATCCCCCGCGTCTGGCCCTGGCGCCCGCTGCCCGTGAGCGGGTGCTGGCCTCTCGAGCGGTGGTCGAGGGGGCCATGGCCGAGGGCAGCGTGTGCTACGGCATCAACACGGGCTTTGGCAAGCTGGCCGGGGTGACCATCGCCACTGACGAGCTGGCGGCGCTGCAGATCAACCTGGTGCGCAGTCATGCCGCGGGTGTGGGTGAGCCCATCGACCTGCCCACCAGCCGCCTGGCCTTCGCCCTGCGCATCGCCAACATCTCTCGAGGATTCTCCGGGGTGCGGCCCGAGCTGGCCGACCATGCCCTGGCCGTCTTCAACGCGGGCATCGTGCCCGTCCTGCCCTGCCAAGGATCGGTGGGCGCGTCGGGCGACCTGGCACCCCTGGCGCACATGGCGTTGGTGCTCATCGGCGAGGGACGGGCCTGGCACCACGGCGCCGAGCTGAGCGGTGCCGACGCGTTGGCTGCTGCCGGCCTGCGACCGCTCATGTTGCAGAGCAAGGAAGGCCTGGCCCTGCTCAACGGCACCCAGGTGTCCACCGCGCTGCTGATCCGGGCCGTGGTGGCCGCGCGCACCCTGGCCAAGACCGCCGACATCGCCTGCGCCCTGACCCTGGAGGCCTACAAGGGCACCGCGGTCTCGTTCGACCCGCGCATCCATTCGCTCCGTCGCCAGCCGGGACAACAGCACGTGGCCGGCAATCTCCTGCGCCTGCTGGCGGACAGCGAGATCCGCGAGAGCCACGCGGACTGTGACCGGGTGCAGGACAACTACTGCATGCGCTGTACGCCCCAGGTGCACGGCGCCAGCGTGGATGCCATCGGCTACGTGGAGAACGTGGTCGAGACCGAGGCGGGGGCGGTGACCGACAACCCGCTGGTCTTCGAGGACGGCGACATCCTGTCCGGGGGCAACTTCCACGCCCAGCCCGTGGCCCTGGCGGCCGACTTCTTGAAGATCGCCGCCAGCGAGCTGGCCAGCATCTCCGAGCGCCGCATCGAAGTGCTGGTGAACCCGGACATCTCCGGCTTGCCCGCGTTCCTGGCTCGCGATGGGGGCGTTCAGAGCGGGCTGATGATGAGCCACGTCACCGCGGCGGCGCTGACCTCCGAGAACAAGGTGTTGGCCCACCCGGCCAGCGTCGATTCGATCCCCACTTCGGCGGGTAAAGAAGACCACGTCTCCATGGCGACTCATGGGGCGCGTCAGGCTCGCTCGATCGTCGAGAACGCGACCTATGTGCTGGCCATCGAGCTGATGACCGGCTTTCACGCCTTGGCTTTCGAGGAGACGTTGCAGCCTGGAGTGGGTGTGAAGGCTGCACGCACCTGCCTGGCCACGGTGCTGCAGCCGCTGCTCGAGGATCGGGTGCTGTCCACAGACATCGAGGCGGTGGCCGAGCTGGTGCGCAGCGGCGCGTTGGCCGCGGCGGTCGAGGCGCAGGTGGGCTCCCTGGGCTGAGCGGCGGGCGAGAGGCAGCGGGCGTGGGGCGGCGAGCGAGGCCGTAGCCCGGGTTCGGCGTGCTGCCGCTGCCTTCGCTGCCTTGGGTGCTACCAGTAGGGACAGGGCTGCTAGGCTGTGCGGGGGGCGTGCTCCGTGGTCCGGCCCCTCGCTCGGGAGTCGGGACATGGTCCGCCGCTCTTCGCCGTCGCGCTTGTTCATCGTGTTGGCCCTGGCGTCGTTGGGCTTGTTGGCCGTGGCGGTGTTGTTCGAGCCAGAGCCCTTGCCCGCGGCCGAGCCCCGGGCACAACCGCCCGTAGCCCTGTCTGAGTCGGAGCCAGCCCCTGAGCGCGAGGCCGCCGACGCTGCCGTCGAATCCCCGACGGTGGTGGCAGAGCCGGTGCCTCTGGTACAGGAGAGCGGGGGAGATGCGCTCACGGTGCAGGTGGTCCGCTGGGCCGACGGTCGGGCCCTCCCCGAGGCTGAGATCCTGGTGGACCCAGGGCCTGACGGCACGCTGCGCTGGGAGCCAGTGGCTCGAGACGGACGTGTCTGGCTGGTCTGGGCCGAGACGCACACGTCGGTCACGGTGAGGGCTCGGGCAGAAGGTTTTCACGAGGAGATCGTCCAGGTCATGCTGAGCCCCGAGGGGGCCATGAAGCAGATCGCGCTGCGGGCCTCGGAGGGCTACGTGGGTCTGGTGACGACGACCCTGGGCGACCCCGTGCCGCGAGCCCGGGTGAAGGTCTGGCGATCGTGGCCAGCGAGGCCGACGTTCGTGACGCCCACGGGTGTGGTGGGGCAAGGTCCCCAGCTGGCGGTCATGCCTGCTCGGGGCGAGCTTCTCGCCGATGTGTTCACAGACTCTCGGGGCCGCTTCGGCATCAGGGCCTTTGACGAGCGCAACGTGGTCGACCTGGTGCTGACGGTGGTGGGCGACGAGTCTGCTTCGGAGCCGCTGCGCGTGCCCATGCCCTACCCGGAGCGGGATTTGCCGGTGCTGGTCGCCCGCCCGGCCAAACCTCTCGCGGGTCAGCTGCTGGATGAGCGAGGCAACCCCTTGGCGGGCCTGTCCATCGAGGTCGACCGGGGCCCGGGCGCCGTGCGTGTGGTTGAGCATGTAGAGGTGACAGACAAGGAGGGTCGCTTCTCGCTCACCCGTCACCTGGGACAACAGCACCTGCGGGTGCAGGCGCCGAACCACGAGCTCGTGGGGGCCTTCGACGGTGAACTGGAGTTGCCCCTGGTCCCCTCGAGAGAACCTCGCCGCTCGCCAGTGGAGACCGCCGGCGTGCCCTTCGTGGCCCAGCCCCCGTGGATCGTGGTCGAGCCGGACATCGGTGAGCTGCGGGTGCAGCTGCAGGGCAAGGGCCATGTGGCCGGTGTGATCTCTGCTGCTCGGGATGATCAGGGCATCGAAGGGGCGCTTGTGACCGTCAGCGCCGCCACCGAGTCAGGGGACTGGGAGACACTGGCGTTCGTGCGCAGTGAGGCCAGCGGCAGCTTTGATGCGCTGATCCCGTCGGCCGATCTTCACCGCTCGATGAGGCTTGCAGTCAGTCATCCGCACTACTTGAGCGTCAGTCTCGATGTCGCGCCCTCGATCTACGCCGACGACTCTCTGAACTTGCTGCGCCTGGCGGACGCGGTTCGGCAAGACGAGCTGAGGCTCAAGTTCAATGTTTGGTCGCGATCAAACCTCGACAAGCCGCAGCCGCAGGTCTTCGCCTTCAGTGATGAGCGGGGGACGGTGCCCTTGTTTGATTCTGAGGGCCTGCTGCGCCTGCCCCCGGATCACCCGCCCTTCTGGGAATTCAGCGGCGCTGCGTTCACACATTTCTATGGCCGCACCACCGTGCCGCTCCCCGTAGAGGATGGCAGCAAGATCGTGCTCCTGGTCAAGGGGGCGAGCGAGGAAGGCGAGGAAGTGGCTCAGGTGACGAGCTGGGAGCTCATGTCCGCCGACCGCGGTGGCCGCGACTGGCGTGTCGCCCCGTTTGCGCCGATCGGAGACCTGCGGGTGGACGTGGCCCGCCCCGGCAACGGGGGGCGCCTGACCCTGCGTCGAACCACCTGGCTGCCTTGGTTCGACGTGGAGCAGCGAGATGATGTGGCTTCCGTGTATATGAGCGGGGAGACCACTTCGCGCAACTTGGTGCCCGTGTTCAGGCCCTCTTGGACCCGCATCGAGCTGGTCGAGCAGCGCCAGCCCGTCGACCTAGTGCACGACGACAGCGGTGAAGTCGAAGCGAACGACCTCCTGGGGCCGGGCCCGCTGCAGCTCACCCGCCAACCCGATCACCTGGTCACGGGCCGGGTCACCGATCACAGCCTGGGCGATTGGCCGGACCTGGCCGTCGCGCTCTGCGGGCCTGCCACCGAGTCTCACCGCCTCAAGGCCCTGGGTCAGACGTCCTGGTGGGCTCGTGCCTCGGAGGCCTTCGGCGACTTTCGTTTCGAGGCCGTCCCCGCGGGTGTCTACACGTATCTGCTCTACCGGCCTCTCGACGACGAGCAGGTCGAGGTGCTGGCCCAGCGCACGGTGACGGTGCACCACGACCTGTTCAACCTGGACATCTGGCCCGAGCCGCAGTCGTCGGCGCTGCGTCAGTTCGTGCGGGCCGAGAGCGGCTTCTGACCCTGTCATGTGGTGGGGGTCGTGGCGCCCGCCGTGCCCGGGTACCATCGCCGGCCTACCCTGCCCGCAGCGCCGCCCGCACCGCCGGAACTCATCCCATGGCCGACCGCCCGTACACGCCCGTCAAGGCTCCCCACGGCACCGAACTCTCGTGCAAGAGCTGGCTCACCGAAGCCCCTCTGCGCATGTTGATGAACAACCTCGACCCCGAGGTGGCCGAAGACCCTGAGCGGCTGGTGATCTACGGAGGCTCGGGCAAGGCGGCCCGCACCTGGAACGACTACGACACCATCGTCGCTACCCTGCGCGAGCTCGAAGACGACGAGACCCTGCTGATGCAGTCGGGCCGGGCGGTGGGCGTGTTCAAGACCCACGCCGACGCCCCGCGCGTGCTCATCGCCAACAGCAACCTGGTGCCCAAGTGGGCGACCTGGGAGCACTTCAACGAGCTCGAGGCCCAGGGTCTGACCATGTTCGGCCAGATGACCGCGGGTTCGTGGATCTACATCGGCAGCCAGGGCATCGTTCAGGGCACCTATGAAACGTTCGTGGCCGCGGGCGACAAGCACTTCGGCGGTAGCCTTGAGGGACGCTTGGTGGTGAGCGGCGGGCTCGGCGGCATGGGTGGCGCCCAGCCTCTGGCGGCGGTCATGGCCGGCGCGACTTTCCTGGCGGCGGACATCGACCCGGCCCGGATCGAGAAGCGGCTGAGCACTCGCTACATCGACCTGATGACCGACGACATGGGCAAGGCCATCGACACCGCCATGGACTGGAAGGCGTCCGGGGTGGCCAAGTCGGTGGGTTGGGTCGGCAATCAGGTCGACCTGCTGGCCGGGCTCATCGAGCGGGGCATCGTCCCCGATGTGCTCACCGACCAGACCAGCGCCCATGATCCGGTCGACGGCTACGTGCCGGTGGGGCTGACCTTCGCCGAAGCCGAAGCGCTCCGTGCCTCTGACCGCGACGGCTATCGCGAGCGCTCCCTGGCCACCATGGTCACCCACATCGCCCACATGCGCGCTCTGCAGGACAAGGGCGCGATCACCTTCGACTACGGCAACAACCTGCGCGGCTTCGCCACCGAGGCGGGCTCGACGGACGCCTTTCTGATCCCGGGCTTCGTGCCCGAGTACATCCGCCCCCTCTTCTGTGAGGGCAAGGGGCCGTTCCGCTGGGCGGCGCTCTCAGGCGACCCGGCCGACATCGCGGCCACGGATGAAGCCGTGCTGCGCCTGTTCCCCGAGGACAAGCCCCTCGCTCGCTGGATCAGGATGGCTCAGGAGCGCATCGCCTATCAGGGCCTGCCCTGTCGCATCTGCTGGCTGGGCTACGGCGAGCGGGCCAAGCTGGGCCTGGAGATCAACCGCATGGTGGCGGACGGCAGGATCAGCGCGCCCATCGCCATCGGTCGCGATCACCTCGACTGCGGTTCCGTGGCCTCGCCGAACCGCGAGACCGAGGGCATGAAAGACGGCACGGACGCCGTGTCCGACTGGCCTTTGTTGAATGCCCTGCTGAACACGGCCTCAGGGGCGACCTGGGTGAGCTTTCACCACGGCGGCGGCGTGGGCATGGGCTACAGCCAGCACGCAGGGCAGGTCGTGGTGGCTGACGGCAGCGAGGCAGCGGCCCGGCGGCTCGAGCGGGTGCTGACCAACGATCCGGGCACGGGCGTCATGCGCCACGCCCACGCGGGCTACGACTCTGCGATCAGTTGCGCCCGGGAGCGGGGCATGAACCTGCCAGGTGTGACCGACTCAGCGGGCTGAGCGGAAGAGCCGGGCAGCGCCCATCACTGCGCCGTCTCACCTCTGACCACCAAACACTGTGCAGGGATGAGCAGCGCGTCGTCCTGCTCGTAGCCGCTCATGCGCTCGGCCACGAGCCGATGGGCCTCTGCCTGGTCAGCATCAGAGAGCCGCTCGAAACGTTCCGCCAGGGGGTTTGACCGAGCGAGCTGACGGGCCAGGAACTGCTCCGAGCTCGTGTCTTCGTGAACCATGTGGAAGTCGTGAGCCGTCCCTTGCACCTGGACGAACCCTGCTGCGGTGAGCTGACCCGCGAGGTTTCCGGGCTCGGCCAGCTCGAACACGGTCGCCGTCTGCTCATCGCCTGACGGCACGGGGGAGCCCAGGTCGGTGAGGATGCCGGACGCACAGGTGAAGTACGGGTTGAACCGGGCCTCTGCCCAGACCACGAAGACCACCCTGCCTCCGGGCACCAGGGCTCTGGAGACCCGGGCCAGGACCTCGGGCAGATCGGCGAAGAACATGGCTCCGAAGCGACAGCAGGCTCCATCGAAGCTCGCTGGGGGCAGCCTCAGTTCTTGGGCCGGGCAGACCAGGGTCTCCAGCCAGTCGAGACCCGCCGCCCGCGCACGCTGGTGCAACGCAGCCACCATGGGAGCCACGGCGTCTGTGGACAGCACCCGTCCCTCGGCGCCGACGCTCTTGGCCAGGGATAGCGACGGGTCGCCCGGACCACAGGCCAGATCGAGGAGGCTCTCACGCGGCAGGGGGCGGAGTGCCGATATCAACGAGTCAGTGGCCCCCTGGGTCATGAAAGCGATGTCATCTGCGTCGTCGACCCAGGTCGCCGCTGCTTGCTCCCAGCGAGCTTGCTCGGCCTCATCTGAGCGAGGGCTATGGGGGCTTGGTTTGCTTGGCACGGTCCCTCCTGGGGCTGTGATTATTCAGACAATGTTTATTGATGGATCGTAAGCTATTGCAGGCACTGTGTTTATGAAGCGTGCCTATGCATTGACAGTACTTCTAATCTCAAGGTAGACTCCTTGGCGGATGCTCCCGAAGTGTCGGGAAACTGCCACCTATGCCGCTCCGCGCGGCGCATCCGCCGCATCACCTGTCTCTCTGCCTTCCTACCAGTTCCTGCTCGCGAAAAAAGAGGTCCGCATGGTTTCCCTTCGTTTCCGTAACAGCATCGCCTTCGCTGCGCTGCTCGCCCTTGGGGGCTTGAACAGCAGCGCCGCCGCCCAGGCCGACGCGCCAATGCCCAATCCGCCCGAGTTCCCGTTCGAGAACCCGATGCTTGTGGACCAGGATGTCCTGGGCAAGTTCCTGTTCTGGGAAGAGCAGATGAGCGGCGACAACACCATGGCCTGTGGCACCTGCCACATCCACGAAGCTGGCGGCTCTGACCCCCGCTCGGTGTCGACGATCAACCCGGGCCCCGACGGCCTGTTCAACACGGCTGACGACATCCATGGTTCTCAGGGCGTCGTGCGCTTCGACAACAGCAAGGTCTTCGTCGACGGCGGCCTCTTCGGGCACAACGCCCAGGTCACGGGCCGCAAGACGCCCACGGCCATCAACTCGGTCTACTTCAACGACCTCTTCTGGGATGGCCGCGCCACCCAGGCCTTCACCGACCCTCAGTCGGGCCTGGTCGAGATCGCCTACCTGGGCGCCCTCGAAAGCCAGGCTGTAGGCCCCCCGCTCTCTGACGTTGAGATGAGCACGGTCGGTCGCAGCTGGGACGACATCGTCGACAAGCTGACCATCGCCACCCCGGGCAAGTTGATGGTCAACATGCCCCCCGAGATGGCCGACTTCCTGGCGGACAACCCCACCTACCCCGACATGTTCAACGCGGTCTACGGTGACCCCACCCTGAGCAGCCGGGCCATCGCCTTCGCCATCGCCAACTACGAGCGCACCCTGATCTCCGATGAGACCGTCCTCGACGATTTCCTCCTCGGCATCATTCCTGTGTTCCCGGCGGGGCCCTTGTCTGACGGCTTCGACCTCTTCCAGGGCGACGCCAACTGCGCTTCCTGCCACACCCTGCCGTTCACCATGGACAACGACTACCACAACATCGGCGTCCGTCCCGACGCTGAAGATGCTGGTCGCATGGACACCACCGGCTTGCCCGGCGACCTGGCTCGGTTCAAGACGCCGAACATCCGCAACGCCAAGCTGCGCCTTCCGTTGTTCCACAACGGTGGCAAGAACTCGGTCCAGGACGTGATCCAGTTCTACAGCGATGGTGGCGACTTCCCCGGGCCCAACCTCGACAGCGAGCTGCTGGTGCTCAACTTGACCACCCAGGAGATCTCTGACCTGACGGCTCTGGTCGAGGACGGCATGACGGACGCCCGGGTCGAGTTCGGTACCTTCCCGTTCAGCCGGCCCATGCTGACCAGTGAGTTCCCCTCACTGAACAGCACCTACGGTGTGGTGAGTGGTGCTGGCACGGTTCTCGGTCACCAGCCCGCCTTCCCGGGCAACGCTGACTTCACCATGGGTGTGGCCGACGCCACCGCCAACGCCCCGGCGCTGATGCTGGTGAGCTTCCTGCCTGACATGGGTGGCACGATCTTCCCCGACCCCCGTTTCCCCGTGCCGGTCAACCTGGACCTGAACACGCTGGTCCTGGACTTCGCCACGTCGACGGATGCTGATGGCTACGCCAGCTTCAACCTGCCCATCTCGGGCAACCCGGTGCTGTCCGGCCTGAAGTTCTACTCGCAGTGGTTCATCTTCGATGCGGCCGCCATGGCCACCGGCGGTGTCTACGGCACCGACGGACTGGAAGTCGAGATCCTCTGAGGACTCGTCTACCCACCAGCAGAACCTGCTGCAAATCACGGCGGGCGTCTCGGCAAGGTGCCGGGGCGCCCGCCGGTTTTGTGCCAACAGGTCCGCACCGATTGGGGTGCGCCGGGCCGCCCCCCTCGATCGTGGAACGGCGGTGACTGTTGCCTCTGGGGGTTCTCTTTTCTGGATTCCGCGCGCTGTGAGGGGCTCTGCTCCTTGCGCTTGCCGTGCAGAGGAGCCGGGCTGCTGTGGTCTGCAGGGTGAGGCGTCAGCCGTCGTCGGCGCAGGGGGCGGCGCGGGTGCTGTCGGGGCGCTTGATGGAGCCGCCGGTGCCTACGTAGCCGAGCTGTTTCAGCGCTTCGAGCTCTTTGCTGTCGTGGGTGCCGGCGGCGAACCCGCCCTGATGCCTGGGGTCGACCAGGAAGCGCTGGAGGGCCTTGAAGTGGGGGCGGAAGATCTCGGGCAGGGCCGCTCCCGTGCTGCGATCCTCCTTTGAGAAGGTGATGCCGCTGAGCAGGTTCACCTGTTCGTAGGGGTCGGCGACCAGGTCGTAGCCTTCGATGCAGTCGATCTCGAAGCCCACGTTCTCTGGCACGGTGGCTCCGTAGTAGGGCGGCTTCTTCGGCCAGATGTGCTGGTCGTTCCAGATCAGCTTGTGCTTGCCGTCACTGACCGCGTAGATGTAGTCCTGCCACTCGACGATGGCGAAGGGTGCGGGCGGTGTGTCGGTGGTGCCCTCTGCCAGGGCACGCAGAGACGCCCCTTCCATGTCGCTGGCCGCTTCAGGCAGATCGAGCAGGTCGAGAAGGGTCGGGGCCACGTCGATGTGCCGGCTCACCGCGGGGATGCGCTTGCCCATGGGCAGCCCTGGTCCGGCCATGATCAGGGGCACGGTGACCGTGCCGTCGTAGATCGACGCGCCGTGAAAGAAGTAGCGGTTGTGGTCGAACAGCTCTTCGCCGTGGTCTGAAGTGAACACGATGTAGGTGTTCTCCCGCTCGCCCAGCTGCTCGAGGCGGGCCAGGATCGTGCCCATGCGGTCATCGGTGGCGCGCACCGTGCTGTCGTAAAGGCCATTGATCCGGGTGAGTTCAGCGGCGGGAATGTTGCGCTGACCCAGGGTGATGTCGCCCAGGTGTTGGCCCAGGGCCGGGCCCGACTTGTCCCCTGGCGCTCGCAAGACCTCGGGGACGGCCTGGTTGCTGGGCCCATACATGTGGGTGTAGTTGGGCGGAGGATTGTAGGGCTTGTGCACGTCGTAGAAGTGCACCCACAGGGCGAAGGGCTTGTCGGTGTCGACCTGGTTGAGATAGTCGAGGGCCGCGAACTGCACCCGCTCATCCCAGATGCGCTGGAAGCGGCTCTCGCGGGTGCCGCCCTCTTGGCGTCGCTTGCCCTGGAAACCGTCGGACTTCACGTCGGCGCCTCGGGCGATCCACGACTCGACCCGGTCGTTGGGGTCATCCACGACGAAGTTCGCGATGAAGACACCGGTCTGGTAGCCCGCGTCTTGCAGATGCTCGAAAAGGGTGCGGTGCTCTTCGGGGAGGGGGAAACGATTCTCCCGTAGGCCCGTGGTGATGGGGTACTTGCCGGTGATCAGTGACGACAGCGACGGGTGGGTCTGTCCCCGAGGCGCGTAGTTCTTCTCGAACAGCACACCCCTCGCGGCGAGCTCGTCGATCTGGGGGGTGGGGCTGTCCTGCCAGCGGTTGTTGCCGTAGGCGCCGACGTGGTCCGCCCGCAGCGTGTCGAAGGAGATGATCACCAGGTTGGCGTCGCTGGGCGGCGTGGGGCCGCCGCAGCTGAGGGCCACGAAGGCGGCGAGCAGGCCTTGCCTCAGGGGCATGGCAGCGCGAGCGGCAACGACGGGGCGAGACATGACGGGGCTCCCTGAGGGCGCTGGGTGAGGTCAGCTGGCCATGGCTACGAGGCCGGCGATCGGTGGGTTTGAAGAGAGCGCGAGATGGCCGGCAACCTGTGCACCAAGCGCGGCAACACCGCTGCCATGGTTCTCACCGAGGGGCGTCCTGCAGCATCAACGGAAAGGCGTTGAGGGATGGGATGATCGAGACCATGCGCTCGGCGTGGGCCGGGTCGTCGAGAAGCCCCAGCAGGACATCGACGCGCTCGTGCAGCTCGATGGCCTGCATGATCGCCACCCGGGTCTGGGGGCTGAGATCAAGGGCGCCGGCGATGCGATCAGAGAGCTTGCCCACGTCGAGGGCGCAGGTCACGTCGTAGACCAGTGCAGAGTCGCCCTGGGTGCGCTGGGCCAGGCCCTGCAGCAAGTGGCGGCCAAGGCGAAACGCCTCTGCGGGATGATCGTCGCCCCCGTCCGTGTGCAGACGGACGGACGCACGGCGGAAGGGCGAGTGCTCCAGCTCTTCGCCGATGCTGCCCCGAGCCAGGCCGTGGAGCACGATGTCAGAGGTGCCGTCGTCGTTGAGCCGATCCCGCACCACTCGGCCAATGCCCACGACCCGGGCGATGGACGGGTTGCCGTGGTAGTCGAGCTCCCAGCCGGGCAGCAGGGTGGCGATGGCGATGAGCCCTTCTCCGTTGCGCACGGCCTCCATCATGGCCCGATAGCGGGGCTCGAAGATGCGCAGGGGCAGCAGCTCACCTGGGAGCAGGCTGCCGTCCGGCAGGGGAAACAGAGGCGCGTCGCCGAGAGGCAGGGTCATGGGCCCAGCCTAACCCGCCGCATGCCAGAGTTGCTGTGACGAATGCACAGACTCCGCGCCGATCAGACGCCCTTCTGCGGGCAGTGAGGCGCCAGGAAACACTCGTCGCAGCGAGGCTTGCGCGCCGGACAGAGCGAGCGCCCGAGCATGATCAGTCTGTGGCTGAAGACGATCCACTGGTCTTGGGGGACCACGGCCATGAGGTCGCGCTCGATCATCACCGGGCTGTCTTCTCTGGTGAAGCCCAGTCGATTCGAGATCCGTTGCACGTGGGTGTCGACGACGACCCCGTCGGCCAGGCCGAAGCTCTCGCCGCGGACCACGTTGGCCGTCTTGCGGGCCACACCGGGCAGGCTCAGCAGCTCGTCCATGCCCCGGGGCACTTCGCTGTCGAAGCGCTCCACCAGCCCCCGGGCCATGCCGATGAGGTTCTTGGCCTTGTTGCGGAAGAAGCCGGTGGTGCGCACGAAGCCCTCGACCTCTTCTTGTTCGGCGGCGGCCAGGTCGGCCGGGCGAGGATAGCGGGCGAAGAGCGCGGGAGTGACCAGGTTGACCCGCACGTCCGTGCACTGCGCGGAGAGAATCGTCGCTGCCAGCAGCTCGTAGGGGTTGGCGTGGTCGAGGGCGCACCTGGGGTGCGGGTCGTGCTCCGCCAGCAGGTCGAGGACGATGTCACGGCGGACAGGGTCCACCCGCAACCGTCGCCGAGCACGCTTCTTGGCCCCGGCCTTCTTGCGAGTCGCTTTCTTCTTCGCCGGGGTCATGTCGTGGCGCTCTCCAGCACCCGCTTCAGCAGCCCGGTGTCCGGGGTCATCTCGGGATGAAACGTGGCGGCCCACACCGGGCCACTGCGCACGAGCACCGGGTCCTCACCGCGGCGCAAGAGCACCTCGACCCCCTCGCCCACCCGGCGGATGACCGGGGCGCGGATGAACACGGCCTCCGTGTGGCCCCAGGCCTCGTCGCCGTCCAGCTGCTCGATGCTGGAGTCTCGCTGGCGACCGTAGGCGTTGCGCTCGACGTCGATGTCGAGAATGCCCAGGCTCTCTTGAGCGGGCCCGGTCACCGCGCTGGCCAGCAAGATCGCCCCGGCGCAGGTCCCCAGCACCGGCTTGCCCGAGCGACAGAAGTCCCGCACCGGTTCGGTCAGCTCTTCAGTGCGCAGCAGCTTCACCATGGTGGACGACTCGCCGCCAGGCAGCAGCAAGGCGTCGCACTCGCGCAGCTCACTGGCCTGCCTGACCTCACGCACCGCGAGCCCGAGCGCCTCGGCCATGCGACCGTGGGCCCCGTAGTCGCCCTGCAGGGCCAGCACACCGACAGTCGTCACGGAGACTACCAGCCGCGGCTTTGCAGCAGCTCGTCCGGCTCGAGCGAGGACACGTCGATGCCCTTCATGGCCGGGGCGGCGATGGTGCGGGCCGCGTCGAGCACCTTCTCGGGATCGTTCCAGTGCGTGGTGGCGCTGACGATGGCGGTGGCGAAGTTCGCAGGGTCATCGCTCTTGAAGATGCCCGAACCCACGAACACGGCCTGGGCTCCGAGAGACATCATCAGCGCCGCGTCGGCGGGGGTGGCGATGCCGCCGGCGGCGAAGTTCGGCACGGGCAGCTCGCCCGCGTCGGCGACCATGCGCACCAGCTCGTAGGGAGCGCCCAGCTCCTTGGCCCGGTCCATGAGCTCTTCGTCACCCATGACGGTGAGCTCGCGCATGTCCTTCATCACCTGGCGCATATGCCGCACGGCCTCGACGATGTCGCCGCTGCCTGCCTCGCCCTTGGTGCGGATCATGCAGGCGCCCTCGCCGATGCGCCGCAGGGCCTCGCCCAGGTTGCGACAGCCGCAGACGAAGGGCACGTCGAAGGCGTGCTTGTCGATGTGAAACTTGTCGTCGGCGGGAGTCAGCACTTCAGACTCGTCGATGTAGTCGACGCCCAGGCTCTGCAGCACCGCGGCCTCGGCGAAGTGACCGATGCGCGCCTTGGCCATCACCGGGATCGACACCGTCTTCATGATGTCCTCGATGATGTCGATGCGGGCCATGCGGGCCACGCCACCGTCCTTGCGGATGTCGCTGGGCACGCGCTCGAGAGCCATCACGGCGCAGGCCCCAGCGTCCTCGGCGATCTTCGCCTGATCGACGTTGGGTGACGTCCATGATGACGCCGCCCTTGAGCATCTCGGCCAGGCCGGTCTTGAGGCGAAGTGAGGTGTTGTTGTCGGTCACGGCTGTGGCTCCTGGGCCCGCGGGGTGAGGTGCGCGAAGGGTGCGTTTGGCAGCGGGTGGCAGGGCGCAGTCTAGTGACTGTGGGGGGGCTCGTCAGGACTTGTGGGGCCTGGCACAGGGCGGATTCTTGGAGCGGAGCCCATTGTCTGGGCCGTGGCGTCCATTGTCTGACCAGCCGCGAGCGTCTGGGCGTCCGTCGCCCCGTCGACCTCGGCCTAGAGCTTGGCGCCACTGGACTGCCAGGCAGCCAGCAGCTCGCGCTCCCGATCGTCGGTGAGCCCGACCTGCAAGGTCGCCCCGCTCAATGAGCTCACCGTCACGCCGCGCTCGTCGCTGCGCTGCCGGTCCCAGGCCAGGGTGTCAGCGGCGGTCTCTTCTGCCGGGCGACAACGCAGCCCCGCGGCCCTCGCTCGGCTGCAGTCCATCTGCATCAGGCCGTCGCTGCCGGCGGGGAGCCAGAGCGGCAGCTCAAGCCAGGGGCCGACCTCTTGATCCAGCAAGAACTGCTCGTCGACCCAGGTCACCGTGGATGGGGGTGGAGAAGATCGGAGAGGCTCTGGCTGGCCGCCCGTGGTTTGCTGCTCAAGCGCGCCACCGGCTTGCGCGCAGGCAGCGAGCATGGCCGCGAAGTCGTGGTGTTCTCCGGGCCCGGCTGCGTTGAACGTTCCCGTGGTGCCGTTGTCCAGGCAGTGCAGGATCCACAGAGACAGATCGCGGGCGTCGATGTACTGCACGCTCCTGCTGCCCGGCCCGGGAGCGAGCACCTCGCCGCCCCTGGCCATGCGCCGGGGCCAGTAGGTGTAGCGCTCGCTCTTGTCATGGGGGCCCACGATGAGCCCGGCCCGCACCGCCAGCACCCGCCCGGGCATGTGCGCCTCGGCGGCCTGCTCGCAGAGGGCCTTCAACGCGCCGTAGGCCGGGCCGCTCAGCTCGTCGGCCGGATGATCGCCGAGAGGGGCCAGGGGCGCTGACTCATCGGCGCCGTGGGGCACGGGCTCGGCATAGACGCTGCCGCTCGACACGAAGACATAGCGCTCGACGGTGTCCGCCAGCAGCTTGGCGCTGCGCTCGACCTGAGCCGGTAGATAGCCGCTGGTGTCGACCACGGCGTCAAACGTGCGGCCCTCGAGTGCGGACAGGTCACCGTCTCGATCGCCTACCAGCTGCTCGCACTGCGGGTAGAGCCCGGCCCCGCTCCGGCCCCTGTTCAGCAGGGTGAGTTCATGCCCGGCAGCCAGGGCGGCGTCGACGATGTGGCGTCCGAGAAAGACCGTGCCGCCGAGAACGAGGATGTGCATGAAGGAAACTCGTAGAGGTGGGAGCGATCCGGCCGACCGACAGAGGCCGGAAGATGAGGTCAGAGCCGGTCGGGGGCGGGCCGCCGTCGCAACTTGATGCTGTCGTCGCCGATGACCTCGTCGAGCAGGGCCAGCAGGCTGGCCTTGTCCGTTGGCAGGTTGCCACCCACGGGCACCGAGTTGCTGATGTGGTTGCCCCGGTAGATGGCCCGGCTCAGGAACATGTGCTCGATCATGGTGCGCTGCTCGGCGATCATCCCCCGCTCATCGGGGAGCACCACCCGGCCTGCCTCGACGTCTTCGTGAAAGCCGGTGCCGGGCACGGGGGTGATGGTCAGGGTCGAGACGTAGCGCGGATCGACCTCGCTGAGAAACCGCCCAGACTCGACGGCGTGCTGGTGGGACAGCTCGACCCCGCCGATGCCCAGCAGCATGATCACGGAGAGCCGCGCTCCCGCATCGACCACGGTGCGCCCAGCCCGGATCAGCTGCTCTCGGTCGACCCCCTTGGCGATGCTCTTCAAGACCTCGGGATGGCCGGTCTCCGCGCCGAGAAAGTAGAGCGGCAGACCCGCTTCGCTCAGTTCTTGGATCTCGGCCACGCTCTTGGCCGCGAGGCTCTGGGGCGACGCGTAGACGCTGGCCCGCTGAAAGTTGGGGAAATGCTCCCGGCAGTCCTCGAGGATCTGCAGCAGTCGCGAGGTGCGCATGATCAGGGCGTCGCCGTCGGCCAGGAACACCCGGCGCACGTTCTCGGCGCCGTGCCAGGCCTGGGCCTGAGCCATGTCCTTCAGCAGGTCGTCCCGGGAGCGCTGGCGGAAGCGCTTGTCGATGTACATGGCGCAGTACGTGCAGCGGTTGTAGCTGCAGCCGATGGTGGCCTGGAGAATCAGGCTGTTGCCCTCGCTGGGCGGGCGGTAGACGGTCCCCTCGTAGCGCATGGCGGGATTCTAGCGGATCGAGCCCCGGGCGCACGGTCGTGGCATAATCCCGCCATGACTCTGAAGACAGCCTTGCTCACGCTCCTTTCGCTCGCCCTGGCCACCTCTGCGGTTCACGCCCGGAGTGCCGATGACGCCCCTTCTCGGAAGGCGCTCAAGCCCGGTTCGTTTCACCTCAGCTCGTTCGATTCAGAGCTCGGAGGTCGCTTCTCGAAGTCGGGCGAGGTCGACACGGGGGCCGTGGTGTCTCATTGGGTGGATGGCCTCACTGGCGAGCAGCACAGTGCTGACAAGGCCGATCTGGGCCCTGGGCCGTCCCTGAACGTCCGCTGGAGCCGTGAGCTGGCCGAGCAGAAGCTGGTGGGCTATTGCCTCGCTGGCACCCTGGCGAGCGGTGCTGACAGGCGCCTGATGGTGTCCCAGCAGGTCGAGGTTCGCAGCACTTCTGAGACGGAGCAAACGGTGCAGCTCGTGGCGCAGCTGCGCCCCGGGGCTGGTGACGAGGCGTCCCGGCCCCTGCCCAGCCTGACCTATCGCGACGACGAGACCTGGTCCCTCGAAGACGAGCGGTTCCTGCTTCGGGACGGCCGGGTGGTGGCCACCTGGGTGGGCGATGCTCCCGCCGTCGAGATCGTCTCCCGGCCGGCCTCGGGCGACGATGTGGCGGCCCGGCTGGTGTGGAACTTCACCCTGCAACCCGGCGAATCCCGCTGGGTAGAGGTCATGCTGGTGGGGGCCCCGGCAGGAGGCTCGGTTGAAGAGTCGGGCTGGCGGGCTCGCCTGCGTCGCAAGAGCTATGGCTCCCTCGAAGATGTGCGCCGCTGGGAGTCCATGTACCACGGCAGCTTTGGCGCCTTCTCCTGCGCGGACGATCGAGTGCGCGAGGCCATGATCAGCGGGGTCCACCTGCTGCGCAGCCTGGGCAATGCCCACTACCAGATCAGCACACTCAGCGATCGCCCCTTCGGCCATCCGGCCTCCGACGCCGCAGCCGAGGCGCAGATCCTGGGCATCTTCTTTGAGTACGGCCTGAACGAGATCGGCGAGGCCTATCTGGAGGATCTCCTGTATGGCGTCTACGACCGGGCGGGTCCTCTGCCCTTGGATCGCAAGGTGGCCTATCTGCATGGTCTCGCCCGGGCAGTGCGGCTCGCCGGGGAGACGTCTCACCATGGCGTCCTGGGGCAGGCCATCGTCGAGCTGATGAACGGCGAGGGTCCCGAGGGTTGGGCCGAACCCTGGGCGGACGGCGCCGTGGCCGTGGCTCCCTGGCTCGATCCCGACGAGGTGCGAGGTGACCTGGCGCAGGTCATCGACCGGGCCGGGCTGCCGGGCGCCGAGGCACTGCCCCGGTTGGCCTGGGCAGAGGACGTCGAGGCCGGGAGCACAGCCGCCGAGATGCTCGCGGCGCGGAAGGCCCTGAGCGCTGGCGATCCGGACGGCGCCTGGGAGGCGCTGGAGAAGCTGCTCAACCGCACCACCCACGTGGGTCTGGGCTCCATGGAGCCAGGGGGTGCCACAGGCGGTCGCTTCGCCATGGGCATGACCTCGCTGGTGCGGGGGTTCTTGATCGATGATCACGGAGACGACCTGGAGATCTTCCCCGGCAGCTGCGGCGGCATGGTCGAACTGGGCGTGGCGGTGAAGACGGCCTGGATCCCCACGGCGTTTGGCCAGATCCAGGCCCAGGGGTTCTTCACCGGCAAGAACCAGATGGGCGGTTGGGTCACCCTGCGGGGCACTTTCGCTGCCGCGCGCACGGTGATGAACTTTCCGCCCGAGACGGTGTTGCGCAAGCTCAAGTCGTCCCACGGCGATGGCACCATCGAGATCATCGAGAACAACGTGGTGCAGCTGCTGCTCCCGATCGGGCGCCCGCTGCGTTTCACCCTGAGCATCAAGCGGACCGCGGCGGCCCTGTCGGATGGCTAAGCGCCTCCCGCGAGCGAAGCGGGGGGACGACTTCGATGTGCGCATCCTCGATGGGCGGCGAGAGGCGTTTCGCTATCGGGTGGCCGACGGCGAAGAGGGCCTGCGCCTCGACCAGTTCCTGGCCAAGCGGCTCAAGTGGCGTTCGCGGACCTCGTCGCGCAAGCTGCTCGACGACGGCCTGGTGAGCCTGAGCGGCCGGTCCGCCCGAGCCTCCAGGCGCATGGCGGTGGGGGACATCGTCACCGTCACCCTGCCCCCTGCGGTGCGGGACGAGGCCTTGCAGCTGAGCCAGGCCGACGACCTGGAGCTGCCGCGCCTGCACGAAGACGACGTGCTCATCGCCATCGACAAGCCGCCGAACATCCCCGTGCATCCTTCGGGGAAGCTGCTGCACTACACGGTCATCACGGCTCTGCATCGGGCCTATCGCAACTTCGAGGACCCCACACAGGACATCGTGCCCAAGCTGTGCCATCGGCTCGACCTGGAGACCAGCGGCGTGCTGCTGGTGGCCAAGACGTTGCCAGCCCTGGTGCATGTGCAGCGGCAGTTCGAGAAGCGCACCGTCACCAAGGAGTACATGGTGCTGGTGCACGGCGAGGTGGCCGACGCAGAGGGCCTCATCGATCTGCCCATCGGCCCGACGATCTCGGGTGAGATCCGCAACGGGCGGACGATCCGCCACGACATCGGCCAGCCCTCGCGCACACGCTATCGGGTCGAGAAGCGCTGGCGGGGCTACACCCTCTGCCACATCGATCTGCTCACCGGGCGGCACCACCAGATCAGGGTGCACATGGCGGCCATCGGCTATCCGGTGGTGGGGGACAAGCTCTACGGCAAGGACGAGCAGCTCTTCTTGCGCCATCAACGGCGCGAGCTGACCGACGCCGACAGGGACCTGCTCGAGCTGCCCCGCCAGGCTCTGCACAGCCATTCGCTGGAGTTCGACCATCCCGATCGGGGCCAGATGCGCATCGAGTCGCCCTGGCCCCACGATCTGGCCACATTCTGCGAGGGTCTCGTCCCTCTCTGAGCGCTCCGGCGGCGGATGCTATCGTTGCGCCGATGTCGAGCGCACCCCGTGTCACCTGGGGGACCGTCACAGCGGTGTCCTCCCTTCTCCCGTGTCTTGCTGTCTGTCTGTTGCTGGCCCCGGCGGTTCATGGGAGCCCACCCGGCGCGGACACGGGCTACGCCAGCTTCGTCAAGGCCCAGGCCGGCGTCGCCAAAAAGGCCAGCCGGGCCAAGGACTGGGCCACGGTCGAGGCGGCCTGGACAGCCGTGCTCGAGGTGGACCCGCTCTCGATGGAGGCCCTGGCCGGACTGGTCGAGGCAGCCGAGAAGAGCGGCGACCCGGACGCGGAGGCCCTGGCTCGCCGGGAGTACAACCGCCAGCTGGCCCGCAGGGTGCAGGCCGGCGAGAACAAGCTGGCCCGCACGTTGACCAAATCCCAGGAGCGCCAGGCCGAGATCGATCCCTTCGCCGGTGAGTCGGTCGAGCTGCAGGCCGAGTTCAGCGAGGCCCAGTCGATCTTGGGTCAGGCCTACCTTGAGGCCGGGCTCTTCGCCAACGCCATGGTCGCCTGGATCGCCCGGCTGGACACCGTGGCTCCCGACAGCGATCAAGCGGTGGAGGCCCGAGCGGCGATCACCCGCTGCCTGGCCGAGGGCGGCGACTTCGTGGGCCGTCTCGGGCTGGCGCCAGACCTGTCTGCAGGTGAGCGGGACGAAGCGTGGATCGCCGACTTCAACCGCAAGACCGCCAAGTGGAGCCGGGCGGGCGAGTGGGCGACACCTCACTACCGCATCAAGGTGGCGGGCAACTGGAAGCTGGGCGAGGCCGCCGCCAAGGTCATGGAGGAGGCCCACGCGTTCTACCGTGAGATCTGGGGCATCATCCCTGACCCCGCACCCAAGCGGGTAGACGAGAGTCTGCGCGACATCAACATCACGCCAATCGCCGTGAACATCTACGGCAGTCACGCCGAGTATGTGAAGCGTGCCGGCGCCGTGGAGTGGAGCGGCGGGCAGTTCAACGGCAGCGCGGTCGACACCTACGACCACGGCAGCGGATCGGGGTCGTGGCGCTCGACATTGACCACCCTGTATCACGAGGCCAGTCACCAGTTCATGCGCGAAGCGGTGGGCTCGCCGCCGTCGTACATCAACGAAGGGGTGGCTTGCCTGTTCGAGTCGATCGAGGTGCTGCCCAACGGCACCATCCGCCGGGACCTGCCCACCAAGCGCTACCTGACCGACCTGGCCAAGACCCTGCGCGCCGAGCCGTCGTTCGACCTGGCCTTCGTGATGGACCCCAAGAACGGCAACGACCCCAAGTTCTACGCACCTCGCTGGGGACTGATCTACTTCTTGCGCATGTTCCTCGGTGAGCAGGGCGACTACGTGTATCGGGATCAGCTCGAGAACTACATCTACGCCTTCAAGCGAGGCACTCCGGGGGACGCGGTCGAGCACTTCGAGTCGTTCTTCGTGGAGCCCTTCGATATTCCCGAGATCACCAACTTCGCCGAGTTCACCGAGGTCTGGCGGCGCTGGATTCTCGACCTCGACGCCTCCGAGAAGGACAGCTCAGGCAGGGTCGCCGCGCTGCGAAAGAAGGCCCGTATGGGGGGCCTGAAGAAAGATTGGGAGACGGCCCTGGCCTTTCACGAGCGGGTGCTCGACCTCGAGCCGGGCGACCTCGACGCGGTCTGGGGAGTGGCTCAGGCCGCAGAGAAGCTGGGCCAGATCGACCAGGCGGTGTTCATGGCTCGTCAGTTGATCGAGCTGTCCGAACCAGACGACCAGCGGCGCCAGGACGCGGACACGCTACACAAGGCCTTGGACGAGCAGGCCGGCGATTGGACCGACGCTCGCCGGCGTCTCATCGGCGGCATGGCCGGCCTGGCCCTGCGCTACGACCGTGAAGAGATGTCCCTGATGGCCATGCGGGTCGCCCAGGATGTCCTCGATGTCGACCCCTTTGACGCCTCGGCCCGGGCCCTGATCGGTCGCCTCGAGCGGGAGACCGGCCGTACGGTGATCCGCTGGCGCAAGCTGTTCAACGGGCTCAACCTTGACGGTTGGTACGGGGCCAAGACCGAAGAGGCCTTCTTCGTGGAGAATGGCCAGCTGGTGGCGGACTACGGTCGTGTCGCTGGCGCTGCCGGCGGCGCCGACGCCGAGGGTGCATCGCTCTACCAGACCATTTTTCTTGAGCGTGCCGTCCAGGGTGACTGGTCCATGGAGGCCAGGATCCGCGCCGGCTCTGACTGGGAGATCGCGGGCCTCTGCTTTGGCGCGAGGGACAGCGACAACTTCGAAGGCGCGGTGCTGCGCAAGGGCAGTGACGGCAGCAATCGCCTCGACTTTGGCTCCTTTCACGGCTCCTGGGTGTTCCGCGGCGATGGCTCCTACAAGGTCGACTACGACCCCACCGGGCCGGACGGGACCGTGCTGCGTGTCGATGTGCGCAACCGCAGGGTCTCGGTGACGATCGACGGCGTACTCGTGCGCCCGGTTGTGGACGGGAAGAAGCAGGACTTCATTCAGTATCCTATGTCGGCCTTGCGCGGCGATGCTGGACTGCTCGTCAGCAAGGGTGTCACCAGATTCACCGACCTGCGCATGCTCGCCGGCAAGACTCGCTGAGCACGCTCAGGTCCGCGTCCCGACCGTCCCCACGGAAGCTGTCATGGATCAGCTCTTCTCCATCACCGATCACGTCATCGTCTGTGGCTACGGCAGCACGGGGCAGTTCGTGGCCAAGGACCTCGCGGCCGAGGGCATGCGCATCGTGGTCGTCGAGAAAGCCACCGAGCGGGCCACCGTGGCCGAAGAAGACGGCCACCTGGCCTTGGTGGGCGACGTCCTCGACCCTGAGATCCTGAAAGAGGCGGGCATGGAGCGGGCCCGGGGAGTGGTCTTCGGCCTGCCCGAAGAAGCGGACAACCTCTTCGCCACCATGACTGCCAGAGAGCTCAACCCGGACATCTTCATCATCGCCCGGCACACCTCGAGCCACGCCAAGGACAAGCTGGTGCGGGCGGGGGCCGATCGCACGGTCAACCCCTTCGAAGAGACCGGACGGCTCATCGGCAACGAGTTCATCCGCCCGGCGGTCATGGACCTCATGCGCATCTTCACCCACGAAGAGGCGGCAGACGACGAGGTCAGGGTGCGCGAGGTGACCGTGGGCGAGGGCAGCCCCCTGGTGGGCCAGTCCCTGCGAGACGCCGATATCAGGGCCCGGCTCGACGTGATCGTCATCGCCATGCGCAAGGGCGGCGACTCGACGCGCTTCAACCCCGACCCGAAGCGGCCCTTCGAGGCCGGCGACGTGCTGGTCTGCATGGGCAAGCTGGCCAACCTGCGCGAACTGCACGATCTGGGCCGAGGGGTGATGGGCTGATCGCCCCGTCTGGGTTCGCCCCGAATTGTACGCCCAATTGCTGAGGTTCGCCCGAGGCCCAGAATCGCTACGATGGCGGTGCGTCCGCCATTTGGGCGGCAGAAACAACATTGCGGAATCTGCTCTTGGAGAGGTTGATGGCTGCCCAGGAAGAGGCTCAAAAAACCGGTGAGACGGCTGAAGTCCACGTGGATGGGCAGGTCCTGACCCTGCCGGTGTCCCGGGGGACAGAGGGCGACAAGGCCATCGGCGTGAGCAAGCTGAGGTCCGAGACGGGCTTCATCACCCTTGATCCGGGGTACGCGAACACGGGCGCCTGCAGCAGTGCGATCACCTTCATCGACGGCGAGAAGGGCATCCTGCGCTACCGGGGCTACCCCATCGCTGAACTGGCCGAGGGCAGCAGCTTTCTTGAGTCGGCCTGGCTGCTGATCAACGGAGAGCTGCCCTCACAGACAGAGCTCTCGTCGTTCGTCGACGAAGTGACCCAGCACACGATGCTGCACGAGAACTACCGGCGCTTCTTCGACGCCCTGCCCAAGAGCGCTCACCCCATGCCGGTGTGCGCCGCTGCGGTGGGCGCCCTGGCCACGTTCTACCCTGAGCCTGAGAACGAGCAGAACATCCGCGACGCCGTCGTGCGGCTCATCGCCAAGATGCCCACCATCGCGGCCTACGCCTACAAGCACAGCATCGGCCAGCCGTTCGTCTATCCCCAGAACGACCTCGACTACTCGAGCAACTTCTTGCGGATGATGTTCTCGACCCCGTGTGCGCCCTACACCGCCGACCCGGTGGTGGCTCGTATTCTCGATCAGCTGTTCATCCTGCACGCCGATCACGAGCAGAACTGCTCGACCAGCACGGTGCGGCTGGTGGGCAGCTCCATGGCCAACCTGTTTGCCAGCATCTCGGCGGGCATCAGCGCGCTCTGGGGCAGCCTCCACGGCGGGGCCAACCAGAAGGTGGTCGAGATGCTCGAGGCCATCGATCAGGGCGGCGGCGACCCCATGGCCTACCTGGCCCGGGCCAAGGACCCGAACGACCCCACCCGTCTGATGGGCTTCGGCCATCGGGTCTACAAGAACTACGATCCTAGGGCTTCGTTCTTGAAGGACGCCTGCAAGACGGTCCTGGAGCGGCTGGACATCTCGGACAACCTGCTGACCATCGCCCAGGACCTCGAGGAGATCACCCTGGCCGATGACTACTTCGTGAAGCGCAAGCTGTACCCGAACGTCGACTTCTACTCTGGCGTGATCTATCGCGCTCTGGGCATCCCTGTCGACGCCTTCACGGTGATGTTCGCCATCGGCCGTCTGCCAGGCTGGATCGCCCAGTGGCTTGAGATGCGCAACGACCCGGCCTTCCGCATCGGCCGTCCTCGACAGGTCTACACCGGAGCGACAGAGCGGTCCTACGTGCCGCTCGCGGCTCGCTGACGCAGCAGGCCTGGCGTCCTGGCCCTCGGCGGCGAGCTGGTCTCGGACGCGCGGTGGCCCGCGGCCGGCAATCGGGGGCAGGCGGCGCCCGGGCGTCAGGGTGGGCGGTTGGCGCAGGGGCCGAGGGATCGCGTATCCTTCGGCCCTCTTTTCGCCAGCAACCCGCCTCCTTGAGACCGAACCATGCTCGGATCCGTGATTCTCGCCCTGGCTGCCTTCAGCCTTGGCCCCCTGGTCCAGTCGCTGCAGATCGAAGAGCCGGTGCCCCCGGTCGAGCCGCCCCAGGTCTCGGCTCCCGCCACCACTCCAGACGCGGTGACCGAGTTTCTGGGCGATGTCATGGCCAGGCTGTACGACCCCCGGGCCGACGGTTTGGTGAGTCTGGCGTTCGTCCTGCCCATCGAAGACCCGATCATGGGGCACACCGCCAACGCCACGGTGGCCTGGACGGAAGGCTCCGAGCCGACCGTAGAGGTCGAGGTGCTCGACTTCGAGCTGCCGCCCATGATGGCTCAGATGGGCTTGACCCTTGAGCAGCTGCGCATGAGCGTGGCGCCCCAGGCCCAGGCCGCCGGTCGCGACTTCTTGGACCGCATGCTCGGCAACGCGATCGGCGACATGAGCAAGGGTCGCGTGGGCTCCATGGCTGGCGTGGTCGATGGCAACGTGGTCGTGCGCTTCGGTGCGTCCTCCAACCCCATGGATCCGTTCAAGGAGCATCAGCTCCACGTGGATGACGAGGGCATGTTGCGCAAGCACATCGTGGTCGCTGCAGGCCCCATGGGTGATCAGCAAGTCGAGAACCAGCTCGAATGGAAGCCGGCGAAGGATGGAGATCTGCTGGTGGCCAAGGGCATGGCCATGGTCATGGACACTCCCATGGGCCGCCTCGAGGTGCAGAGGCAGACCTTTGGCTACATGCAGGTCGGAGACATGCTGCTGCTGATCGAGCTCTCCACCGAGATGAAGATGCCCGGAGCCCCCACGCCGATCGTGAGCCAGCTCGTGAGTGGGCTGGTGGTGAACGGACAGCCCGTGTCTACCGCTACGCCCGCCGCTCCCGAGGCGACTGAGCCCGCCGTCGGAGGCTGAGGCCTCTTGCCCAGCGCCGCCCTGGTCCCTCACCGAGAGCTCACGCCATGAACGTCGTCACCCGAGTTGCGCCTTCTCCCACGGGCGATCCCCACGTGGGCACGGCGTACGTGTCCCTGTTCAACTGGGCCTGGGCCAAGCGCCATGGTGGCCGCTTCATCCTGCGCATCGAAGACACGGACCAGTCGCGCAGCAAGCCCGAGTACGAGACTGCGATCTACTCTGCCCTGGCCTGGCTGGGGGTGACCGCGGACGAGAGCCCGGAGGCGGGCGGCGATCACGGGCCCTATCGCCAGAGTGAGCGGCGGGAGATCTACAGCGAGTACGCCGAGAAGTTGATCGAGAGCGGCCACGCCTACCGCTGCTTCTGCACCTCTGAGCGGCTGGCAGCCTTGCGCGTGGAGCAGAAGGCCGCCAAGGCCAACCTGGGCTACGACGGCTTCTGCCGGGGGCTCGAGGCGGGTGAGTCGGCGAGCCGTGCCCAGACCGAGCAGCACGTGGTCCGGCTGGCGGTCGACAAGGGGGCCGAGACCCGCTTCGACGATCTGCTGCGGGGCGAGATCGTGATCCAGAACGCCACCGTCGACGATCAGGTCCTGCTCAAGTCTGACGGCATGCCGACCTACCACATGGCCAACGTGGTCGACGATCACCTCATGGGCGTGACCATCATCATGCGCGCCGAAGAGTGGATCCCGTCCGTGCCCAAGCACGTCATGCTCTACAAGGCCTTCGGTTGGGACCCGCCGATCTACGCCCACGTTCCCCTGTTGCGCAACGCGGACAAGAGCAAGATCAGCAAGCGCAAGAACCCCACCTCTCTGAGCTGGTACCGCAGCCAGGGCTACCTGCCCGAGACCATGCTCAACTTCCTGGCCCTGCAGGGCTGGAGTCCCCGTGAGGACAGCGAAGAGTTCACCGTCGAGGAGTTCATCGAGAAGTTCGACCCCCGGCAGATCTCGGTGGGCGGGCCGGTGTTTGACATGGTCAAGCTCGACTGGCTCAACGGCGAGAAGATCCGCAAGAAGACCCTGCCCGACCTGGCCGACCTGATCCTGTCAGAGGGCTTCGCGGAGGGCTGGGAGCGAGACGAGCTCCTGGCCGCGCTGCCGATCTTCCAGGCGCGCATCAAGGTGCTGCCCGAGTTCGCCCAGCAGGCCCAGTTCGTGAAGAGCCGGGTCGAGCCCGACCTGGCTGGCCTGGCCAAGAAGACCAAGAAGGTCGATCCGGCGCTGCTGGTCACGGTCCTGCGCGAGGCGGCAGATGAGTTGCTGGCTCGGGAGGGGCAGAGCGACGACGAGCGGGAGGCAGCCCTGCGCGCCCTGGCCGAGAAGCACGAGATCAAGGTGGGCGCCCTGTTCATGGGGCTGCGCATCGGGGTCACCGGCGCCATGGCCAGCCCTCCTCTGCTGCCGTCCATTGACCTCGTGGGCTGCGCAGAGAGCGTGGCTCGGGTCCGTGCCCTGGCTGACCTGCTGGTGCCAGCCGAGCACTGAGCCCTGCTCGGCGGGCTGCTCAGCGCCCTGCTTCTTGAGCCCGTTCTCACGCCCTCGGGCAAAGTCCCGTATCCAAGGCTCGCGCCCAGGCCTCAGGCTTGCGCTGCGGTCCATGGTCCCGAGAATCGGGTGCCCGATCCCTGCTGGAGTCCCCTGCCATGCTCAGTCGTTCCGCCAACCTCTTGTCTCTGGCCTGCTCCGCTGCCCTGCTGGTTTGCGGTTGCGGTGGCCAAGAGCCCGAGTCTCCCGACGCTCTCGGTGAGCTCCTGGGGAGCTATAGCCTCGATCTGGAGGCCTCGGTCACGGCCAGCCTGCCGGTCTGGAAGGCCGCGCTGAGCAAGGGCGTCGAGAAGGACATCGCCGATCTGGTGGCCCAGCCTCCGGCCATGATCAAGGAGATGCGCGACGACCACGCAACGCTCGAAGCTCAGGGCGAGGAGATCGTGCGCAAGAGCCTGGACCGCACCAAGATCAACCTGACCCTGGCCAAGCGCCGGGCCTTTGAGCTGACGACCAAGGTCCCAGACCTCAAGGAGGGCGGCTGCTCTGGCCTGTGGACCGTCGAGGACGACGTGTTGTTCCTCGTGCGGGACACGGTGGATGGCGAGGCCCTCGAAGAGAACTCATCGGTGAAGCTGGCCATGGCCGACGGTGTGTTGACCATGCGTTGGCCCGGGCTGCCGTTCGCCTTCGTGCTGCGCCAGGGCTGAGAGCCCCTCCCGCCAACACGGCTCCTTACGGACCGCTCGCCACGAGCCGCCAGATCTCATGAACCTGCGATTGACCAATCCCCACTCGGTGTTGGCGGCCTTGGCCACCCGGCCGAAGGACGTTCTGACCGTCTCCGTGCCCAGTCGAGGTGCGGGGGAGGCCTGGCAGCAGGCTGCCATCATCGCCCAGGAGAACGGCATCCGGGTGCGCCAGCTGGCGCCGGTCGAAGAGCCTGCTGACGACGACGGGCCGGGCCGCCGAGGTGAGCGCCGGGGAGGCTATCGGCGCAGTGACTCCACCCAGGGCCGGGGTCAGCGGGGAGGGCAGCGAGGCGGTCACCACGGGGGGCAACGGGGCGGTCCCCGAGGGGCTCCCCGGGGCGGGCGAGGCGGGGGCGGCCCCAAGTCTGGCCGCACCGGCGGCGCCGAAGCCGAAGTGCGCCCGCGGGAGGGCATCGCCGTTCACGAGCTGTTCGCAGGCGGCGCCAAGCGCGACGGTGGCAAGGGCCTCTGGCTGGCCATCGACCAGGTCCAGGACCCGCGCAACCTGGGCGCCATCTTTCGCTCCGCCTCGTTCTTCGGCGTGGCTGGCGTGCTGCTCACCCGCGATCGGGCCGCTCCCCTGTCGTCCGTGGCCTACGACACCGCCTCTGGCGGGCTCGAACACGTACCCTTCGCCTGGGCCAGCAACCTCTCCCGCGACTTCACCGAGGCGAGGGACAATGGCCTGTGGATCCTCGGCGCCGCCGGTGAAGCCGACGATGACGTGTCGACCGTCGACCGCGAGCGCCCCTGGTTGCTGGTGCTGGGCAACGAAGAGAAGGGTCTGCGGCGGCTGACTCGAGAGGGTTGCGATCAGCTCTGCCGCCTGTCGCCGCTCGGCGCGGTGGACAGTCTCAACGTCTCCGTGGCTGCTGCTGTGCTCATGGCGGGGCTGCGGCGGTAGGTCTCCTGCCAGAGCTTCTTTGCGAGGGTCCGGGCAGCCCTGTTTCTCGCCAAGGGGGGCCGTGGCGCTCAGACAACGAGGCTTCGCCTCGGGAACTCGCTCCAGACCCCCCTTGGCGAGAAACAGGGCTGCCCTCGCACGTGGAGAGGCAGGGGACTTCGGCCTGGCTTGGGTTTGTTTTCGCGAGGCCGACGGTTCGTGCGTTGCCCTGGCATGTTGGCCTTGCTGCGTTCTTGCTGCGGACCTGGGGGCGGACCTGGGGGCGGGGCGATCGCCGGGTCAGCGTTGGTTGAGCGGGGGTGAGGGTGTCGGGGTGGCGTGGAGGCCGGCGACGATGGCTGTGTAGTCGTTGTCGTCCGGCTTCAGGTGACCGTGCCTCAGGAGCAAGTCGATGATGGCCAGGTTGCAGTTGAACTTGAACTCGGTGGTGTCTTCGACGAGCCGGCGGACTTCGGCGAGGGGCAGCAGCTCGAACGACTCGACCTCCCCGTCTACGGGTCTTGGGAGGAAGTCTTCGGGCAGCTCCAGGTCGAACAAGAACAGGGTGTCGTGGCGCAGACCCCGATCGATGTCGAGGCGGTAGCTGACGCAACCGGTGGGCACGGCAGCTCGTGCCAACTCTGGCGGGATGTCGGCCTCTTCGCCGCACTCCTTGATCAGGTTCTGGGCGATGGTGAGCCCGAGGGGCTGGCCCCCGGCGACCATGTTGTCGAGCTTGCCGGGGTGGGTGGTCTTGCCCCGGGCCCGGCGGGCGATCCAGAGGTGCAGGCCGTCGGGGCGGCGGACGATCCCGTGCATGTGCACACCGAAGGCTCGGGCGCCGAAGGTGGGCAGGGCCGACCGCTCGAGTCGCAGAAACGGCTGTCCCCCGAACTGATCGACCAGGGGGTAGTGCTCGCTGCCCAACCAGCGCACCACACCGCGGTCTGCCAGCTCGTGTACCACGGTGTCGAGGGCCTCGCTGCGCTGCTCAAAGCTGCGATGTTGGTCATGCAGTGAGATGCTGTGCTCGGTGATGACCAGCACGTCGGAGTGATCGGCGAGGGCTGGCAGGAACTCATCACGGACAGCGCCCACAGTGGTGCCGTCCACGATGAACGGGCGATAGCGGCTGGGGTCGTGAGCTGTGCACTCACGGATGCGGTCGAGAAGTGCCACGTGTGGTCAGCTCAGCGCAGGGCCTGGGCGATGTCCCCGCGCAGCTGGGCGTCCGAGGGGGCGACATTGCTGGGGTAGAAGCTCACGGGTTGCCCGTCGCGACCGACCAGGTACTTGCAGAAATTCCAGTTGGGTACAGAACCGGTCTGCTCTTCGAGAAAAGTGTAGACGGGCGTTTGCCCCGGGCCTGACAAGACCTCGCACTTCTCGAACAGGGGGAAGGTCACCCCGAACTTGCTCGTGCAGAACTCGGCGATCTCGCTGGGAGAGCCAGGCTCTTGTCCGCCGAATTCGTTGCTGGGGAAGGCCAGGACCACCAGGCCCTCGTCGGCAAACTCTTCGGCCAGGGACTGGAGCCCGGCGTACTGGGGAGTGTAGCCGCAGCGGCTGGCCACGTTGACCACCAGGGCGACCTTGCCGGCGTAGCTCGAGAGCGAAGCAGGGCTGCCGTCCAGGGTGTTCACGTCGAAGGTGAACAGGCTCTGTTCGGCGGGGGCTTCTGTGACGGCATCGTCCAGCTGATCGGCCACGGGTTCGATGACCTCTTCGGCGATCTCGGGTTTGGGCGGCGCGGGCTCTGGCGCTTCGGTCTGCGCGCAGCCCACGGAGGCCAGGCTGAGGCAGAGGGCGAGTCGTGATGAACGGCGGATGGCGATGGCGGTCATGGTTGTTTCCTCAGATTGGGCCCACGGCCCAGTGTGCTGTCACGGAGGCGACGGTGTCACCCTGCTCATCCGTGAGCTGGGCTTCTACGGGGACGCGCGCCTCTACGTTGCTGTCGATGATGGCGCAGTCTGTGCAAGCGGTCAGTCGTCCCCGGGCCTTCTTGTGGTACTCGATGTTGAGGCCTACCAGAATCGCCCGCGCGTCTTGCGGCAGACCGGCCAGCATGGCCAGCCCGCTGGACACCTCGCCCAGGTTCATCAGCGCCACGGCGTGCAGCGAGTCGAGGTGATTGCGCAGGTCGGGCAGATCGTCCATGGCCACCACGGCGTGCCCCGGCGCCAGCTCAAGAACGTGGGGCTGGATCGACCCCGTGTAGGGCGCCAGCTGACCGAGCTGCTGGTCAAACATCGCCCGCCCTTCGGGGGTGCCTGAGAGCTTGTCCCAGGCTGCCAGCAGTTGCTGCACCATGCTCATGATCTGGGCTTTCTGGGACGCATCGCATCGAACGTCGCGGTGAGCTGCTCGTCGGGCAGTCGGGCCAGCTCGTTGAAGCTCGCGCCGCAGGCCCACTTGGCCGCGCCGTCCAGGTCGACCACCTGCCCGCTCACGGACGCCGCCAGCTGGTCGCTGAGCAGGAACACCGCCAGGGTGCCCAGGTCGTGCTTGGTGGCGAAGCGCTTGAGCGGGATGCTCTCGCGCATGCGCTCTTCGTAGTCGGCGCCGGGCATGAGCCGGTCCCAGGCGCCCTTCGTGGGGATGGGGCCGGGCGCGATGGCGTTGAGCCGAATGCCGTGCTTGCCCCACTCGACGGCGAGGGAGCGGGTCATGGCCACGATGCCTGCCTTGCTCGCCGCGGAGGGCAGCACGAAGCAGGCGCCGGTCTCTGCGTAGGTGGTGACGATGGAGAGCACGGAGCCGCCGCTGCTCCGTTCGATCCAGCGGCTGCCGCAGGCGCGCATCATGTGAAAGCCCCCGCGCAGGTTGATGTCGACGATGGCGTCGAAGCCCTTGTCTTCGAGGGTGTGGGAGTGGGCCAGGAAGTTGCCCGCTGCGTTGTTCAGCAGCATGGTCACGGGTCCCTGGCGCTCTTCGGCCTCGTCGATCAGGGACTCGACGGCCTCGCTCTTGCGCACGTCACAAGAGAGCCCCTCGGCCTTGCCGCCGGCGTCACGAATGGTGGTGGCGGTCTCGTCCAGGGGGGCTCTGCGCCGGCCGCAGACGGTCACCGCGGCGCCGAGGGAGGCGCATCGTTCGGCCATGGCGGCGCCCAGCCCGCTGCCGCCCCCGGTGACCAGAACATGCTGATCGGCGAGCAGATCGGCGCGATAGGGTTCGCTTGGGGTGGTCATGTCTGTCTCTCTCAATGTGGCCATGGCGGCGCATCCCGTGGGTGCCTCGCAGGTGTCCCTGTGGCAGATCTCGGAGGCGACCTGGTGGGTGTCCTTGATGATGCGTTGCTCCTCTCACCGGTGCCATGGTGAATAATGACGGCCTACACGGCGGGGCACCCCGCGCAGGCACAGTGGTAGCCACCCCGGGGCCAGGAGATCGGCAGAGAGATGACGAGCACCAAGAAGAACGAGCTGATCTACGGCATCGACGATGTGCCGCCGTGGCGCGAGACCATCCCCCTGGGCTTTCAGCATTACCTGACCATGTTCGGGTCGACGGTGGCGATCCCGCTGATCTTGTCGGAGCCCCTGGGCCTGGGCGACAACCCGGTGGCCTTGGGTTGGCTGATCAGCACCATGTTCTTCGTGAGTGGCATCGCCACCTTGCTGCAGGCCACCTGGGGCAATCGCCTGCCCCTGATTCAGGGCGGCACGTTCTCGTTCCTCACACCGACGATCTCGATCTGCGGCATGGCGGCCCTGGCGGAGGCAGGCTGGGAGGTGCGCCTCCAGCACATTCAAGGCGCGGTGATCGTGGGCGCCTTCGCCGAGATGCTGGTGGGCTATTCGGGGCTGGTGGGCAAGCTACTGCGCTTCGTCGGACCGATCACCATCGCGCCGACCATCGCGCTCATCGGCCTGTCGCTGTACGGCTTTGGAGCGCCGAAGGCCGGCGAAGACTGGATCGTCGGCGGCACCACGATCGTGTTGATCATCCTGTTCAGCCAGTACCTGAGGGGGACGCACAGAGCGTTCGAGTTGTTCCCGATCATGCTGGGCATCGTCTTCGCCTGGGGACTGGCCTGGGTGCTCACCCTGGCGGGTGTCTTCGTCGAGGGCGACCCCAGTTACGTGTCCACCGAGAACCTGGCTGCAGCTCCATGGATGCGGGTGCCCACGCCCTTCCAGTGGGGCACACCTGTGTTCGGGGCCGCCGCGATCGTGGGCATGCTCGCGGGCTACCTGGCCTCGATCGTCGAGTCGGTGGGGGACTACTACGCCTGCGCGCGCCTGGCGGGAGCACCGCCGCCCTCGGCCAAGGTGGTCAGTCGTGGCATCGGCATGGAGGGCGTGGGCTGCCTGATCGCCGGCATCTTCGGCACGGGCAACGGCACCACGTCCTACAGCGAGAACATCGGCGCCATCGGGCTGACCCGGGTGGGGAGCCGACGAGTGGTGCAGACCGGCGCGGTGCTCATGCTGGTGCTGGCCGTGTTCGGCAAGTTCGGCGCCCTGTTCACCACCATCCCCGGCCCCATCGTGGGCGGCATGTACTGCGCCATGTTCGGCATGATCGCCGCGGTGGGCCTGTCGAACCTGCAGTTCGTCGACCTGAACTCCGCCCGCAACCTGTTCATCCTGGGCTTCGCCTTTTTCATGGGACTGTCCGTGCCCGAGTACTTCGCAGCGCACCCTGTCGACTTCTCGCCAGCGTGGTTGTCGAACATCATCAACACCCTGGGGACCACGAGCATGGCCGTGGGCGCTGGCATCGCCCTGGTGCTCGACAACACCATCCCTGGCACACCGGAAGAGCGCGGGCTCACGGCCTGGTCGTCGGAGGGTTGAGATGAACCGCGGTCTGCTGGTTGTGATGGGTTGCGTCATGATGGCGGCGGTGGTCGCCGTGGTTGTGCTGCTGGATGACGGCAGCGCAGGGGCAGACAGAGCTCAAGCAAGAGAGCCGGGAGTGCTTGCGGGGGCTGAGTCCGGCGAGGCCTCTGAAGCCAAGTCCATGGACCTGGGTCAGCTGGCAGCCCCGGAGTCCTTGCCGCTGGAGGTCACTGCGCAGGGCCCGATCGGAGGTGCGGCAGAGGCTCTCGACCTCGCAGACGCCAACGACGCGGGCACGCTGGTGGGCCGGGTCACGCTGGCTGGCAGCGGTGAGCCGGTGGCGGGCCTGGCCTTGGTTGCCAAGGTCGAACCGTTGGTCGACGGGAGTGGTGACGGGGAGGCTCCTCAGCTCATCACTCCCGAGCAGACCACCACGAACTCAGACGGCCGCTACACCTTCACGACTCACGGCGCTGCCACCCTGGTGTCCATGCAGGTCCTGCCAGGTGCAGACATCCCCCGGCAGCGCGTCGACTTGGCGGTGGAGCTCGCGGCTGGCGTTGAAACGAGGGCAGACTTCGAGGTCGATCGTGGCGTGCAGATCTCAGGCCAGGTGGTCGATCTCGACGGCGATCTCGTGGCCGGTGCGACGGTGAACGGTTGGACGGGGAACCACTACCTGAGCACCGAGCAACGGCTGGCTGCGCCTGACCAGAGCGTGGTCTGCGAGGCCAACGGTGCATTCAGCATCGGGGGTGTGGGCCCGTCGTGGATCCTGGCGGCGACGGCCGACGGCATGGCAGCACACCAACGTGTGCATGGCCGGCACGATGGTGGCAGCGTGGTGAGCGGCGTCACGTTGGTCCTCTCGCCTGAACGAGAGCTCACCGGCCGGATTCTGGGGGCGGGGGCTCAGCCTGTCTCGGGCGCGAAGGTCAGCGCGAGAGTGTCTCTCCAAGGCGCCGCGAAGACGTTGACCGAGATCGAAGACACCTACATCACCGGGCTCTCGGCAGTGACGGCCACCAGCGATGCTCAGGGGCGTTTCGAGCTGGAGGGCCTGGCCAGCAGGGCCTACAAGGTGACCGTGAGCCACCCCCTCTACCCGGAGTGGGTGAGCGAGCACGACAACGGTGACGGGCAACTCGTGGTGCAACTGGAGGCCGGGCCGACCCTGCGCGGCCACGTGCTCTCGCCGGCCGGGCAGGCGCTGGTGGGGGCTCGTGTGAGGCTGAGTTCGGCGCAGATGTTCGGCAGTGAGGCCAACAGTCGCAGCACCCGTTCCGACGAGAGCGGCGCGTTCGTGCTGGAGGGCTTGCGCCCGGACCCGAACGGTTACTTGTCGCTCGATGCCGATGGTTTCGCCGTGCACATCGAACAGCCCGTGGTGATCGCCGAGGGTCAGCCTGAACTCACCGTGGTGCTGGCGCCCCCATGGCGCTTGGCAGGCCGGGTGATCGACGACGCTGGCCAACCCGTGCCCGGCGCGCTGGTCGAGATCGAAGGGGACCGGCTGGTCGACCATGGCGACTTGACCTTGTCCCCCGTGCCGACCTGGGAGCGGCAGTTTCGCTTGTCTGCACAGACCACTGATGCGCTCGGGCGCTTCTTCTTTGACCGCCTGTACGACGGCCTGTTTCGCGTCGAGGCCAGCGACGAGAGCGGCGAGCTGCGCACGATTGTCGAGACCCGCTCAGGCAATGAAGAGCTAGAGCTTGTGCTCGACCCGGCCGCGATCATCGGTGTCACCCTGGTGGGCGAGGCCCGTGACGCGACCACGGGCCTGCCGGTGAGCGAGTTCTTCGTCACGCCCATGATCCCCAGCGGTTCGGGAGGCATGAGCGGGACCAGCCAACAGTTCCAGGATGAGCTGGGCCGCTGGCGCATGGTAGGCCTCGACGCGGGCCCCATGATGGTCAACGCTCGTGCCGCAGGCTACGCCCCGTGGTCGCTCCCCCTCGCGGACTACGTCGACGGCGAGCAACGCATCGACATCGCCTTCGCCCCCACTCGCTCCGTGGTCTTCCGCGTTGTGGACGAAGCGCGTCAGCCCCTGGAGGTCGACCTCAGCTTCGCCACCGAAGAACTGCGCCAGCTGATGGTGGAAACGGGGCCCAGCTCTGGCAGCTCCCGGTTGCAGACCAGCGAGGCTGGAGAGGCTCGGGCTGCGGGTCTGCCTGCGCAGCGCATCGTCGTCACCGTGGCCAAGGGTTGGTTTGCACCAGATCGTGAGTACACCGTCGACCTGACCCACGAGCCCAGCGGCCCGATCGAGCTTGTCTACGGGGCGACGGACGAGCAGAAGGTCATGGTGATGGTGTTCACCGGCGTGCCTGCCGATCCTGGCGTGTCGCAGATCAGCGACCTCTCCAGTGAGAGCGCCGGGCAGGCCTTGCAGGCCGAGCTGATCTCGGGAGCCCTGCGCCCCCTGCCCGTGCCCGTGTCCATCGACGCTGTGGACGACGGGGGCGTGGTGGTGGCCAGCGAGAGGATCGACCCGTCCCAGGAGACTCCGCCTGGCATCACGCCAGCTGGGCTGAGCGGCGGATTCGTGGCCATGATCAACGTGCCATTGCGAGCCCTGACCGTGAGTGCGACCGCGGAGGGGTTCGCAGGCGCGAGCCGGGCGTGGATCCCCGAGAGCGGCGAGGGCCCGGCGGTGTTGGTGATGATTCTGAGCCCCGACCCCGCCGGCGCTGGCTCGCCGCCCTGATCCCCAGCCTGCACCCCGCACCAGCTTCTGCTGCAGTCCCGGCCGGGCCCTCGCGACGAACCTGGTGAGAAATGCCGGCCGGCCCCGCGACGGCGTGCCTCGTGCTACCGTTGGCCACCCATTTTCGCGAGGAATGCAGCTGTGTGCGGTGTCATCGGACTGATCTACGAACGTGAGCGGGCAGACCTGGGCGTTGTGGCCGACGTGTTGCTGAGAACCCTTGAGTACCGGGGCTACGACAGCACGGGCGCGGCCATTCAGGGCACGGACGAAGACGTGACCTTGCGCAAGGGCGTGGGAGCGCCTTCGGTGGTGGCCAAGGAGCTGGGCATCGTCGACATGGGCGGGCAGATTCTGTGCGGGCAGGTGCGCTGGGCCACGTTCGGGGCGGTCGATGAGGCCAATTCCCAGCCGCATGTGGTCCGCTGCCACACGTTCCTCTACGGCGCGCACAACGGCAACGTGACCAACTGCGACGGCCTGAAAGAGTCGCTCACGGCTGACGGCCATGAGGTGCTTTCGGACAACGACGGCGAGATGCTGGTGCACACCATCGAGCACGCCTTCGCCGCGCGCTTGGCCGCGCTCCCCGAAGAGCTGCGTCGCGACAACGCCGCGCGGGCGGTGTGCTTGCGCCAGGCGGTGGTCTCGGCGAACGTCGAGCTCGAAGGCTCGTACGCCGCCGTGGTGGTCGACCCGGTGAGTCGGGTGCTCTGTGCGGTGAAGAAGGGTTCCAGTCTCTACTTCGGCGTGGGCGATTCTGACGAGGGTGGGCGCTTCGGCATCGCCTCATCTGACATGTCCTCCGTGCTCAAGCTCACCCGTCATGTGGTGCCCCTGCTCGAGCACGAGTTCGTGTTGTTCGACGCCACGAGCTACCAGGTCTTCGACCTGCGCAACGGTGGGGACGACGGCGCGGGGACGCCTATCGAGCGCGAGACCACCCGCAGTCGCCTGGCCGCATCCGACACCGAGCTGCGCTCGCCCTTCAGCTCGTTCATGGAGCAGGAGATCGACGACCAGGCCGCCACCAGCCGGGACGTGATCCGCATCTTCGAGCGAGGCAGTCAGAGCGCGCGAGATGCCTCGCCCCTGATCGCGGGCTGGAGCAGGGACAACGTGCAGGCCATCGAAGCGGTGGGGGAGCGGCTGCTCGAAGAAGAGCATGCCGAGCCGCTGCTGGAGCAGCTAGCGACCTTGCCAAAGCTCAGGCACTTCGCCGAGCTGGCCCGGCATCTGTGCACAGTGGCCGCTGCGTCTGCGCCGTCGGCGGACGCTCCTGGGGAGTCGTCTGCGTCGTGCGAGGTGGCGACCGCTGGCCCTGGAGGCTCGGCCTGTCCCGCGATGTTCTCCAGCGAGCGGGTCTTCCTCGGCGAACTCTGGGCCCTGGCTCAGGACGACGAGGGGCGCCATGCAGTGACCACGCTCGACGCCTTCTGGGAAGCCCGGGAGATCGCCGATGACATCGCGGTCATCGACGCCTTCTGCACCGCTTGCCTGAACGCCCTCGAACATTCAGGCCGCCTCTACGTGGTCTGCTGCGGCACCTCGTACCACGCCGCCAAGGTGGCCGCGCTGTTCTTCGCCGAGCTGGCCGGGGTCGAGCTGACGCCCTTGCTGCCCGGCGAGTTCCGCGGTCAGCACAGCGCTACGCTGCGCGATGGCGACCTGCTCATCGCCGTGAGCCAGAGCGGCGAGACCAAAGACCTCATCGATGTGGTCAACAGCGTCATCGCCAGCGGACGCGACGTGGTGCGAGTGGCCATCGTCAACAACCTCAACTCGACCCTGGCCCAGGAGAAGTGCAACATCGTCCTGCCTTTGCACTGTGGTCCCGAGATCGCGGTGCCGGCGACGAAGAGCTTCATCAACCAGCTGACCATGTTCTTCGGCCTGGCCCTGGAGCTGGCCGGTCGCCATCCCCGTGACCAAGCGGCCCTGGCTGCGCGGCGTCGCGGCCTCGCCCAGATCCCCTCGCTGATCGAGCGCACCCTGGCCGTCACCGACGAGCCCCTCGACCGGGCCGCCGAGCTGCTCTACCTGTCGCCCAGCATGCACCTGTTGGCCACGCGCCTGATCGGTGTGGCCAAAGAGGGCGCGCTCAAGGTGCGCGAGGTGGTGCTCAACCACACCGAGGGCTTCGAGGGCAGCGAGTTCAAGCACGGGCCGAACACGATCCTGGGCTTCAACACCATCTTCGGGCCGCGCCAGATCGATCGGCTGCTGGACATGTTGGCTGAGCGGCTCGACCCGCTGGTCTGCTCCGAGCCATCGCCGAGCGACCGTACTGCCGGGGTGCATGAGCTGCTCAACGATCGCGGTGCCCTGTTGAATGAGCTGGGCGTCGACTACCCGCTGGTCTACATCACGGGACCCGAGCCGCGAGATGTGGCTCTGACCGTCAGTCAGCTCAATACGCACAAGATCCGCGGCGCCAGCACGGTGGTCATCGCCGAAGAGGACGAGGCCCTGCGCGGTGCCGCCGAGAAGCGCCCGGCAGACAACCCCGACTACCGCTCGATCTACGTCCCTCTGCCTACCACCGGCGACACGTTGCTGACCGTCTTCAGCGCCATCGTGGCCCTGCAACGCCTGGCCCTGAAGATGAGCGTGGCCAAGCTGGCCTGGCTCGAAGAGCGCGGTATCCGCGACCACGGCGTACACCCGGACGTGCCCAAGAACGTATCCAAGTCGATCACCGTGGATTGAGGGGGGCGAGCAGGCCGTAGGTCAGCTCACCCAGGCCTCACCGTTGACCAGTGCCCAGGTCTGGCGCAGGATGGAAGCCATGACCGGGATTGAAAGACTCCACCTACCTGCCGATGCGCTCTCGGCGCTGTGCCAGGAGTTCGGAGTTCGAGAACTCTGTGCTTTCGGTTCTGTCCTACGAGATGACTTCACCGTCGACAGCGATGTGGACTTCCTCGTGGTCTTTGATCCTGATCGCGCTGTGGGGCTGTTTCACCTGCTGCGACTGCAACAACGTCTGGAGGATCTGGTCGGGCGTCCGGTCGATCTCGTCCCGAAGCAAGGGCTGAAGCCACAGCTCCGCGATCAGGTGATCGCCAGCGCGCAGGTCGTCTATGCGGCCTGACCTGCTCTACTTGCAGGACATCCTCGTGGCGGCCGACGCAGTGAGCCGCTTTCTTGAGGGCGTTGAGCGCCAGGACTTCACCTCGGACGAGTTGCGCTAGAGCGCTGTGCTGCAGAAGCTGACCGTGATGGGCGAGGCCGCTGCACACCTCTCCAGTGACCTTCGAGACGCATACCCAGAGATCGAGTGGAAGCTCATCGTCGGTCTGCGCAATGTCGTCGTGCACGCTTACTTCTCGGTGGACTGGGCATCGATCTGGCAGACCGCCGTCGACGACTTGCCCGGCCTCCTCCAGAAGCTGGGCCCGATCCTCACGGAACTCCAAGAGGAGTGAGCGCCTCCACCGCTTGACGCGCATGGCAGGTGCTCGCCGCAGAGGAGTGATCAGGCTCGCTGCGCCCGGTGGCCGGGGTCGCTGCCATCGGGCGAAGGCTCGAGGCCAGCCACCAGCGTCGCGGCCCGGGCCAGCCAGTCGTCGTAGGCAGCCAGCTTCTCCGATGTCGCCGGCCACAGCGCGTCGGACTCCCGTTGCAGGTCCTCCAGCTGCTGGAACGCCGACAGCCGCAGCACGTTGGCACGCTCCGCCTCGGCGCGAGCGGCGGCGGTCTCAGCCTGTTGCGCATTGGCCTGCGCCTGCCGGGCGTTCTCGGTGGCCTGCTCGGCGTTGGCCTGGGCTTCGGCAGCGTTGGTGTCGGCCCGGCCCGCGTTGGCCTGGGCTTCAGCTGTCTTGGCATCGGCCCGCTCACGCTGGGCCTGGGCTTCCGTCAGGGCAGTGTCCCGTTCACCGATGGTGGTCGTGAGCTGGGTGTTCTTGTCCGCCAGCTCGTTCGCCGTTCGATACTGCCACACCGCCAGCGCCGAGATCGCCACCAGCGCCACGACCGTCAGCCCCAGGGCCACGCTCTTCGTCGGGTGCCGGCGCATCCACTTGCCCGCCCGCAGCAGCGGCCCCGCCGGTCGCGCGCTGATCGGCTCGTCGGCCAGGTGTCGGCGCAGGTCCGCCGCGAAGTCGGCCATGCTCCCGTAGCGATCGGCTGGCCGCTTCTCCATGGCCTTGGTGCAGATCACCGAGAGGTCGCGGGGCACCTTGCTGCGCACGCTGCGCGGGTCGGGCGGATCGGTCCAGAGGATGCCCGCGGTCACCTGCTGCTGGCTGTCGCCGTCGAAGGCCCGCGTCAAGGTCAGCGCCTCGTAGAGCGTGGTGCCCAGGCTGAACAGGTCGGTGCGACCGTCGATCTCGACGCGCTTGGCCATGGCCTGCTCGGGGCTCATGTAGCAGTAGGTGCCGGCCAGCTCGCCCGTGCGCGAGATCGACTCGACGCCGCTCACCTTGGCCAGGCCGAAGTCGGCGATCATCGGCCGGTCGTCTTCGGCCACCAGGATGTTCGCCGGCTTGAGGTCGCGGTGGATGACGCCGGCGTCGTGTGCCACGGCCAGGGCCTCGGCGCTGGCGGCGAAGAAGGTCGCGATGCGTTCGTACCAGTCGTCGGGCAGGGCCTCGGCGAGGCGCGCGTCCTGGATCACGTCTTTCAGCGTCCAGCCGTCACCCACCAGCTCTTGCGCGATGAAGGGCACGCCGTCGGTCTCGCCGTAGGCCAGCACCGAGACGATGCTGGGATGGTGCAACCGGCCGCCCGCCCGTGCCTCGCGCTCGAACATGGCCAGCGCGGTCTGCGACAGCACCCGGCCCGAGGGCATCAGCTTCAGCGCCACGGAGCGACGCAGACTGATCTGCACGGCCTCCCAGACCTGGCCCATGCCGCCCTCGCCGAGCTTGCGGATCAGCCGGAAGTCGCCCAGCACGCGGTCAGGCTCCAGGCCCGACGTGGGCGCTCTGTGCTCCCGGCTGTCGCCGCTCTTGCGCCGGAAGAACGAGCCGCCGTCGGATGTCGCTGCTGCCTCGCTGATCGTGGTCCTCCCTGGCTGCTGTGGAGGGCATGATAAGCGCAGGACCCCGGGGGAGCCAAGAGGGAGCGTCGGCTCCCACCCATCGGCACGGTGTATCTTGTGAGAGTCATCGTCGACGTCGATCGGGACCCGCCCGAGATCGTGTCGGCCTACCGCACCACCCGCTTCGCCAGGTACGAGAGGAGGCAGCCATGAGAGTCAACTACGACCGGCACACCGACACAGTCGTGGTGGAGCTCCGCAAGGGTGTGGCTGTGGCGGAGAGCGATGAAGGTCGCCCGGGTGTGATTCTCGATTGGGACGCGGAGGGCAACCTCGTATCCATCGAGATCCTCGACGCGAGCCGCCGCGTGAGCGGGCCCGACGTGGTGGACATGGTCGTCACATCGTAGGCGGACCTTAGCGACAGCACTCGCCCGCTCACGCGTTCACCACGAGGTCCCGCCTCAGCACTCCGGAATGCGCACCGAGATGTTCGCCGCCAGGCCGCCTGCGCTGGTCTCCTTGTATTGCTCGCCCATGTCCTGAGCCGTCTCCCACATGGTACGGATGACGTCGTCGAGGGATACGCGGGCCTGGGAGGGGTCGCTCTCGGTGGCCAGCTCGGCGGCGTTGATGGCCTTCACCGCGCCCATGGCGTTGCGCTCGATGCAGGGCACCTGCACCAGGCCGCCCACCGGGTCGCAGGTCATGCCCAGGTGGTGCTCCATGGCGATCTCGGTGGCCATGAGCACCTGCTCCGGGTCGGCGCCGCGCACCGCCGCCAGGGCACCGGCGGCCATGGCTGACGACACGCCGATCTCGGCCTGACAGCCACCCATGGCGGCGGAGATGGTGGCGCCCTTCTTGAACAGGGAGCCTAGCTCGCCGGCCACCAGCAGAAAGTCGAGCACCTCTGTCTCGCCCACGTCGTGATCGGCGAAACAGATGTGGTGCATGAGCACGGCGGGGATGACACCTGCGGCGCCGTTGGTGGGTGCGGTGACCACCCGGCCCAGGCAGGCGTTCTCTTCGTTGACCGCCAGGGCGAAGCAGCTGGTCCACTTGATCACGTCGCGAAACGAGCGGGGCGCGGCGCGGAGTGCGTCCATCCACTCTTGCACGTTGGTCTCGGGGCGATCGTTCAGCAGGCGCCGGCTCATGCCCGCGGCCCGGCGGGTGACGCCCAGCCCGCCGGGCAGGGTGCCCTCGGTGTGACAGCCGCGATAGACGCAGTCGCGCATCACGTGCCAGAGGGTCAGCAGCTCGGTGCGGATGGCCTCGTCGTCCCGCCAGGCGCGCTCGTTGGCGCGCACGATCTCGGGCAGCGGCAGCCCGCTCTCGCGGCAGTGTCCAGCGAGGTCGCTGGCGTCGTGGCACGGATAGGGCAGTGTCACCTGATGTGCGCCGGGTGGCGCCTGCTCGCCCTCGCGGAGCACGAAGCCGCCGCCGATGGAGTACCACTGGCTGACCACGCCGTCCGAGTCGAGCGAATCGGTGCTCCAGTAGCTGAAGCGCATGCCGTTGGCGTGGTCGGGCAGGCGCTCCTCTCCGTGGAAGACGATGTCTTCAGTCGGGTCGAAGCGCAGCGGCGTCGTGGCGCCGGGAAGCACCAGGGCGCAGCTGTCCTCCAGCTCTTGCACGAAGGCCGCGATGCGATCCACGGGGACCGTTTCTGGTTCGTGCCCGAGCAGGGCCAGGCACAGGGCCTTGTCGGTGGCGTGCCCGCGCCCGGTCTGGGCCAGCGAGCCGTAGAGCTCAAGGCGCAGGCGTCCGACCTGATCGAGGCCCGGTGCGTCGGCCAGCTCACCCAGCCAGCGCTGCACGGCGCGCCACGGTCCCAAGGTGTGTGAGCTGGAGGGACCCACACCGATCTTCAGCATGTCGAACACGCTGAGCGGTTCGTAGGGACTGTCTGGCTTTGGCATGGGACAGATCATGCCATTCGAGGGGCAAGCCTGGCCTCCCGAGTCTGCTGAGACGCTGACGTTCCGGCGCCGCCAGCGCTCGGCCCGGGCTGTCAGGGAGAAAGGTCTGGCAATAGCGCGGGGCCGGGGCGAACGTTGGGCCGAGGATGACAGCGTTGTCATGTCAGAGGCTGTTGCTGAGCTCCATCCTTGGAGGCAGTTGGCGTCGTCTGTCGTCGAACCCTGTGGGTTCGCACCGGGGCGGCATGCGTCCGGTCGTTTTCTGAGAAGCCCATGGGCCATCGTGCGTCGAGTGAACAGACCTCTGTGAAGATCTGCCGTGCTGACAGAGGTCTGCGGTGAGCGTCCTGAGCCCGCGGTTGAGCTCACGCCGGGCAGGGCTGATCCTGGCCCTCTACCTGGCAGGACCAGCCAATTTGCCGGTCTGGCGTGAAGTGCTCGGTTGTGCCGAGAAGAACACCGCCATGGTGCTGGCCGCGATGGTCTGCACCCTCTTCGCCGTGTTCCTGCTCCTGATTCAAACCTTCGCGTTTGGCCGGCTGCTCAAGGTCGTCGGCTCGGTGTTGCTGGTCTTGGCTTCTGTCTACTGGTTCTTCATGTCGCGCTTTGGCGTGCTCGTCGACGAGGACATGATCGCCAACATCTTCGAGACGAACGTGGACGAGGCGGGCGCGCTGATGACGCCACGGCTGCTGTTGCACGTGCTCGTCTTCGGTCTGCTGCCGGCGTTCCTGCTGGTGCGTTCTCGGCTGCACCACGACGGGTTGAGGCGCGAGGTGGCTCGCCGAGTCCTGTGGGTCCTTGGAGGAGTCACGGTCGCCGCCGCCGTGGCCTACCCTGTTCGCCAGGAGGCAGCCTTCGTGGTGTCGGGCCACCATGAGCTCAAGGCCATGGTGAACCCGCTCGTGCCCCTGGATGCGCTCTCGAAGTATCTCTGGAACACCTACGGTCCCAACTTCCCGGACACCTTGGAGACCATCGCACCAGACGCCTCGAGGCTGATGACAACGACGGAATCGGGTCGCCGCACGCTGATGATCTTCGTGGTCGGAGAGACCGCGACGGCCGGGCATTTTTCGCTCAACGGTTATGAGCGGGACACCAACCCCGCACTCGAAAAAGAACCAGTGGTCAACTTCTCGAACGTGCACGCGTGCGGTACCTCCACCTCGACCGCTGTGCCCTGCATGTTCTCCGCGATGGGGAAAGGCAGCTTCTCGCGCGTGAAGGGGGCTGGCGAGGAGAACCTGTTGGATGTGCTCCAGCGCACGGGGATCGAAGTGCTCTGGCGTGAGAACAACACGGGCTGCAAGGGTGTCTGCGACCGTGTGCCCTTCGAGGACATGGCCTCCAGCGGCGCCGATGCTCCGCGAAACGAGGAAGGCCACTGCTTCGACGAGGTGCTTCTGTCCGGGCTCCAGCAATACGTCGACGCGCAGACCGGAGACACGTTCGTCGTGCTCCATCAGCAGGGCAGCCACGGGCCCCTGTATCACCTCCAGTCGCCCGAGGCGTACAAGCGGTTCCTGCCAGAGTGCAAGAACGCTGATCTGGCCAGCTGCGACCAGGGCGACGTGATCAACGCCTATGACAACTCGATCGTCTACACCGATCACGTGCTGGCCGAGGTGATCCACTTCTTGCAGGCGAACAGCGCCGAGATGGACACGGCCATGCTGTACGTCTCAGACCACGGCGAGTCGCTGGGGGACGACGGAATCTACCTGCACGGCCTGCCGTACTGGCTCGCCCCGGAGGAGCAGACACACGTGCCCATGGTCTTCTGGGGATCGGACGGCTTCTACGAGGCGCGGCAGATGGATCGTCTCGGCGTCGCTGCGCTCAGCTCGCGGGCCTACTCGCACGACCACCTCTTTCACAGCCTGCTGGGCCTGTTCGATATTCAGGCGGCGGTCTACGACCCGGCCTTGGACCTCTTCGCGGATTCTCGCTCCGAACCTTGACCCACGGTCTCGGTCCGGCTGCTCAGCGACGACCGAGCATGGCCTCCATGCGCTCGACCAGGGCCGTGAGTTCGAAGGGTTTCACGATGTAGTCATCCGCGGAGAGAGTGCAGTTGCTGCGATCCAGGGGCCTGTCAAAGGATGTGCTGAGCAGGATCGGAGTTTTCGGCCTGTTCGCGTCGGTGAGAGCCTTACTATTGGCGGCAGGAGAGGGCAGGCTCGCGTCCACCAACGCGATGTCGGCCCAGCCTTCGGACAGCAGGCCAATGCCAGCTGCCAGCGACGTCTCGCAACGACACTCATGACCGAGCTCCGTGAGTCCACGCTTCATGATCGCCGAGAAACGGGAATCACCATCAATCATCAATACGCGCAATGTAGACCCTGGCTCCGTCGAGTTCTCGGTCAGGATAGGGCTGCTCGGTAGGCCCTGGCATGACGAGACTGTCATGCTGGAGAGGGTGCCAGGGGAGGCCAGAGGGTTCACCTGGGGGAGGCTGCGACGTTGACCCACTCAGCGCCAGCCGCCGAGCCGACGACCGTCCGGAGAGCCGTGCTGCTCCTGGCAGCTGGTGTGGCCGTCTCGCAGCTGCTCGCCCTCCTGGTTGGCCAGCCGGGTCTGGGCACGGATGAGGCGCACTACGCGCTCTACGGCCTGCATCTCGATTGGAGCTACTTCGACCACCCCCCCTTGGTCGGCTGGCTCCAGGCCCTGGCCATGTGCGTCTCCGAAGGTGAGTTCGCGCTCAGGGCATGGCCGGTCCTGAGTCTCTTCCTCTCCGGGTTGCTCGTAGCCCGGCTCACATCGCGACTCTTTCCGCACGACTCTCCCTGGACGTCCTTCTGGGCGATGGTGCTGTTGTACTCGTCGCCCATGCTCCAGCTCATCGGTATCAGCATGCTGCCAGAGGCGCCGCTGTTGCCCCTCGGGCTCTGGACGTTGCTCGTCTTGCTACGCCTGCGCGAGCGCCCGAAGCTCAAGACCTGGCTTCAGCTCGGGCTGTGCCTTGGTCTGGCCGGGCTGGCCAAGTACACAGCGGTGACCCTCGTCGTCACGGCAGGCATCGTCCTGTGGATTCGACGACCGCAACGCCTCTTCGCCGGGCTCGGGCCGGTCCTGGCGGTCGTCCTGGCTGCGCTCATCGTCTCACCGGTCTTCGTCTGGAATGCCCAACATGACTGGGCCTCCTTCTCCTACCAGTTCTCCCACGGCACCGGTGGCGGAGGATGGGAGCTGGGCCGAGCGTTGGCAGGTCAGGCGGGGCAGCTGTTGGCCTTCACGCCCTGCCTCTATCTGCTGGGCTGGACCAGCGTCCTGGCGGCCCGGCACGAGCTCGCCCACGACGGCGTCCGCTGCAGCCTGGCGCTGGCTCTCCCGATCTTGATCCTGTTCGGATTCGGCTCGGGCTTCGAGACGAGCCTGCCTCACTGGACCAGCCTAGCCTGGGTCGGTCTGGCGCCCCTCACCGCCCGCCGTCTCGTCGGGTCCTGGAAGCGTCGGCGCGTGCGCGTCCTGGCGTTCAGCTCTGCGGTCTACTCGGTCCTGCTCTTGTTTGTGATCTACAGTCAGATCGCGTTCTGGTGGATCCCCTTCTCCGACTATCACGATCCGTCTGCGGCCCTGCGTGGGTGGCCCGCCGCCGCACAGACGGCACGACGCCTGCAATCCGAGATGGCCGACGAAGCTGGCCCGGCTCCCAGGCTCTTCGTGGACAGCTGGGCACGGGCCAGCCGCCTGGCCTGGTACGCGAGGCCAGAACCCGTCCTGCCTCTGGACAACAGCCCGAGCCAGTTCGACCTCTGGTACGGACTGCCCGAGGAGGGTGACCGGGGCATCCTCATCGTGTGGGATCGAAAGGGAGATGATGACGAGGTGGGCGATCTGGGTCTGTTTGCCGATCACCACCTCATCACCGAGCAGCACGTCGACGTGGCTGGGCACCGAGCGGCGACCTTTCGCTTTTTTGCCTGCTCGGGCTACGGAGAGCAGGAGCTGTGAAGGCACAGGACATCGGCGCATGGAAGTCTGCCAGGCTTTGGGCTTGGGGAGTCCCTCTGACCTGTGGGCTGCTCGCCCTCTGGTTGCTGGTGGGTGGCGGCCAGACGGAGTGTTTTCTGCAGATCAACAGCTGGTCCGAGGCGACGGGCGATGCGCTCTGGGCCAACCTCACGGTCCTCGGAGATGGGGGTGTCTGCGCGGTGGTTCTGTTGATGCTTGTGAGCAGGAGACCCTCACTGTTCTGGGCTCTGTTGATCTCGGCGGTAGG
>Ga0209992_10000164_pt1 | contig 91924 bp, 76 predicted proteins | sample 2SBtaG_2_FD_182564 | JGI IMG/M metagenome (GOLD analysis project Ga0209992, IMG submission 182564) | Deep subsurface microbial communities from Kolumbo volcano to uncover new lineages of life (NeLLi) - 2SBTROV12_ACTIVE470 metaG (SPAdes)... | ecosystem: Environmental > Aquatic > Marine >... | reverse complement strand
GTTCTGTCCCGTGGGCGGCCAGAACTCCCCCAGGATCGGCGATCCACCCCGAGTTCTGTCCCGTGGGCGGCCAGAACTCCCCCAGGATCGGCGATCCACCCCGAGTTCTGTCCGGGGGGAGCATCACTGATGTGAGGCTGTGTGTGCCTCGCGCTCTCGCGTGGGACCCACGCACGTCAACCGCGCAGGCTGCGCAGCGCAGGCGCCTACGACGTCTCGCGGGTGACGTCCGAGTGGTCGAAGAAGAGCGAGTCTTCGGCCTCCATGCGCATCGGCTCGAGCAGCGAGTCCTCTTCCGCCGACGACGGACGGATCGGCAGCGGCACGGGCGGGACCGTGTCCTGACCCAGCTCCCCCGGCAGGCCCGGGCGCGGGGGGCGCGCCTTGCGGGTGGCTTCCCGCGTGCGCTTGATGGTGCTCTCTTCGCTGAGCGGGCTCACCGTCCGCGGCTTGCGGCCGGCCCGTACGCCGCTGCGACGCCGCTTCGGCTTGCCGTTGTTCCGCTCGCGGAGCAGCCCCCACATGAGGCGCTGGGCCACCTTCTCACGCTGCCGCAGCTTGTACTTCGCGTGGCTGTTGTCGCCCTGCTCGTTGAGGTACGCCGTCTCCTGGTCCACGACCTGGAACTCGCACGCGACGTACACGATCGAGCCCTTCTGCAGCATCCACGGGTCGCCCGCGCGGCTGAGCAGGTGGTCGAGCCGCACCGGCACGTCGATGATGAAGTTGATCATCCGGTACGACCCGCCGCTGAACTCGTTGCGGACCGGGGACTCGCCCTCGCCGTCCTGCACCTCCACCTGAAGCATCGGCTCGAAGCTGCGCAGGCTGCGCTCGTCCCGCAGGAAGCGCATGAAGTCGACCAGGTTGTTCGTGGACTGCGCCGCCGTCACCTGGTTCCACGGGAGGACGTGGCGCAGGAGGTGGGCGAGCACCGGGATCACGTCCTTGCGCGTCTCCGTGATGATGCGGAAACGCAAGCGGTCGAGGATGTCCGACGCGCGCGACGCCTTCTTGCTCAGCAGCTTGCTGACCATCGAGTCCCGCCCCTTGCGCGACCCGTAGAAGTGCACGACCGGCAGCCCCTCGGCGATGACCGCGCGCGCCCGGGACAGCAGCTCGTCCTCCACCACCTGGATGAGCTCCGCCTCGCTGACCGCCGTCTCCAGCAGCAGCTCGCGCGCCTCGAGGTGGTTGATCGTGTGCATCGTCTTGAGGACGACGCAGGAGAGGACCTGGACCCGGTTGAGGCGGCCCGTCTCGGACGCGTAGAGGAGCAGGTGCCGCACGTCCTCGGGGAACTCCACCTCGGTGGGGAACCGGAACGCGAAGTTGCGGCGCAGGTAGCGGAGCGCCTCGCGGTGGAGGTACTCGATGCGGGCGAGGTCGCGCGGGTGCTCGGGGTCGATGAGGTTCGCGCGGAGGAGGTCGTCGACCTCGGAGAGCGTCGAGTAGTTGAGCCGATGCCAGTCGATGGGCGAGCCGCCGCGCAGGATGAGTCGAACCGCTTCGAGGTCCGTGAGGCTCAGGTCCGACAGTTCGTCGGGGACCCGGAGATCGAGCTGCAGAATGTCGGCGTCACGACGGATCAACGTACGGGTGCCTCCCGAGCGAACGAGCCCGCAGGCTCGATTCGAGCAAAGAAAATCGACTGAGTCGAGGAGCGTCCCCTCCTGAGGTGCTCCGGTGCGCGTTGATATAGGGCATCGCGCCCTCCGCTGCAAGTCCGACCTTCGGGAACCGGGTCGTCGCGCGCCCGATTCGAGGTCGGATTCGCGCCCGCCCACGCCCCTATACTGCGCGCATGCCTCGAGGAAGCTCCGTCGCCCTCGCCGTCCTCATCGCCGTCGGCTGCGGCGACGTCGTCCCGGATCAGCCTCCCCTCCCCTGGTCGGAGGACCGCGCCATCGCGCGGCTGGTGCCCGCGGAGTCGCAGCTCGCCCTCGCCCAGGGCGGCCGGGCGACGCTCGAGCTGCAGGCCTTCTACGAGGACCTCATCGAGCCCGTGACCATCTCGTCCGCCTCGTGGTCGTCCTCGGACCCGACGGTCGCGACGCTCGAGGGCAGCACCGTGACGGCCGTCGCCCCGGGGCGCGCGAGCCTGTACGCCGTCGTCGGGGGCGTCCAGTCGGCCCCGGTCTCCCTGATCGTGGGGCGCGGGGACTACGACCTCTCGGCGGACGTGACCGTCGTGCGCCGGGGCAAGCTCCTGGACATCACCCTCACGTCGGCCGACGCCGACTTCACGGTCGCCACCACCATCGACCTCGCGATCGAGGGGCTGCTCCCCTTCGGCGACGCGCGGACGGAGGACCCCTGGTGGGGCGTCGTCCCCGGGACCGACGACGAGTACCGCGGCGTCTTCCTCGTCCCGCCCACGGCCCCGCTCGGCGACCTGACCGTCGACTTCCTGCTCGACGGCGCCCCTCCGCGGGAGCAGGTCTCCATCGAGATCCTGCGCAACGAGGCCCTCGACGGGGCCCCCCACGACTGCGACTACTTCGAGGAGGACAACGCGTCGAACTGGTCCTTCGCGACGGGCACGAACCAGGCGCGCACCTGGCTGCTCGGGGGGCTGTCGGCGGACACGTTGTCCCGCTTCGCGACGCGCTCCACCACCACCGGCGACGTGGATCCCTGGATGGCGCTCTGGTCGCTCGAGGGCGACCTGCTGGTGACGAACGACACCGTGGCGGGCGCCGTGAACACGGACGAGTCGGCCATCGAGGTGACCGCGCTCACGGACGACTTCAGCGGGGGCTGGTACCTCACGGTGTCCATCTCGCCCGACGCGGTGTCGTCCCAGGCGGAGGGGACGCTGGGGACGTCGTGCGTCGACCGGGACCTGCCGCCGTTCGCGGCCGAGGCCACCGACGGCTTCCCCGGCGTGGGCGTCGCCCTCACCCCCGGCCGGACCACCAAGAGCTTCGCCTTCGACGGCATCGGGGGGTCGCTCGCGCGCGCCTACGTCTACTTGGACCTGGACGTCCTGCGCCCTGCGCAGACGACCGTGCGCCTGCGCGCCCCGGACGACTCGGAGGTGGACCTCATCGACCCGGACTGGAGCGAAGACCTGGGCCTGAACGGGCGCTGGATGGGGACGGTCGGGGCGCCGAAGCCGTTCGTGCCGGGCGCGACGCCCGGAGGCACGACGGACCTCGCGGGCGTCACCATCTCGGGCACCTGGGAGATCGAGGTCGACGTGCAGACGGTCGGCGAGCTGGGCGCTTGGTACGACGCGAAGATCTGGCTCGAGTCCCAGTAGCCGCGTGACCGGACCCCTGCGCATCGGAGCGCTCGGCGCCTCGCGGATCGCGCCCATGGCCCTCATTCGTCCCGCGCGGTCGGTGGACGAGGCGGAGGTCGTGGCGGTGGCGGCCCGGGACCAGGGGCGGGCGGCTGCGTACGCGAGGAAGCACCGAATCCCCCGGGTCCACGCGACCTACGAGGCGCTGCTGGCCGACGCGGACATCGACGCGGTGTACGTCCCCCTGCCCAACGCGCTGCACCACGCCTGGACGATGCGGGCGCTGGAGGCGGGCAAGCACGTCCTCTGCGAGAAGCCGTCCGCGGCGAACGCGCGCGAGGCGCAGGAGATGGTGGACGCCGCGACGTCCGCCGGTCGCGTCCTGGTGGAGGCCTTCCACTGGCGGTACCACGCCATGGCCGAGCGCATCGTCGAGCTGGTCCGCGAGGGCGCCGTCGGCCGTCTCGTCCACGTGGACGCGGCCTTCTGCATCCCGCTGCCGATCTTCAGCGACATCCGCTACCGACGGGACCTCGCGGGCGGGGCGTTGATGGACGTGGGGAGCTACACCGTGAGCATGCTGCGGCACCTCGCGGGGGAGGAGCCGGCGGTGGTGTCGGCGACGTGCCTGCTGCGGTCCGAGGGCGTGGACCGTCGGACCGACGCTCGGCTGAAGTACCCGAGCGGCGCGACGGCGAGCCTGACGGCCTCCATGTGGTCGCGGACGCTGCTCAAGGCGAGCGTGGTCCTCCGGGGCGAGGCGGGCGAGATCCGGGCCCTGAACCCCATCGCGCCGCAGGTCGGGTGGCGACGACTCACGGTGCGCACGGCGTCGGGGGTGCGTGTGGAGAAGGTCGGCGGCGAGGGGACCTATGCCCGTCAGCTCCGTGCCTTCGTGAGTCGCGTGCGCGGGGGCGATCCGCTGCCCACGGAGGGCGACGACATCGTGCGGAACATGGCGGTGATCGACGCGATCTACGCGGCCGCCGGGGTCGACCGGTCTACGGCGGTGGACCCGTGATCGCGGCCCGGTGCCTCCAGGCGACGACGCCGAAGAAGACCATGAAGGCCGCGTCGCCGACGCCGTAGGTCGCATAGAAGAGGGCCGTGGGGGGATCCGCCGCCCACAGGTCGGGCAAGCCGCCGCCGTGTTCCCGCATCCACAGCGCCCAGTGGACGACGAAGAAGGCCTTCTCGAGGCAGAACACGGCCGCGAGCGCAGGGGCGACGGCGTAGCGGTTGCGCAGGGCGAAGAAGGCGAGCCCCCAGAGCACGATGACCACGCATCCGGCCGCGCCGTACAGCGGATCGTGAGCGGCGAGGACGTCGCTGAAGCCGCGGCTGAGGGGGACGATCCCGAGGTTGTAGAGGGCGGCGAGGACGAAGCCGCGCTCGGTCCAGTCGACGCTCATGTCTGCTCCAGGCCGATCCACTTCGCCTCGGAGACGGCCTCGTAGGTCCTCAGGGCCTCCAGCAGGGCGTCGGGCGTGTCCCGGGACACCAGCAGGGCGCGGTTCGAGGGCTTGAGGAACCCGACCTCGACCATCCGATCGAGCTGGGCGAGCAGGGGGTCGAAGAACCCACCCACGTTGAGCACGCCGATGGGCTTCGGCTGGAGCCCGAGCTGGGACCAGGTGAGGATCTCCGCCAGCTCCTCGAGCGTGCCGAAGCCGCCCGGCAGGGCCGCGAAGGCGTCGGACCGCTGGTACATCAGGGCCTTGCGCTGGTGCATGGAGTCGACCTCCACGAGCTCGGTGCAGCCCGGGTGCGCGACCTCCTTCTCGAAGAGGTTGAGGGGGATGACGCCGACGACGGTCCCGCCGCCGTCGAGCACGGTGTCGGCGACGAGGCCCATGAGCCCGACCGCGCCCCCGCCGTAGACCAGCTCGATGCCCTCGGCGACGAGGAGGCGCCCGAGGTCCGCCGTGGTGCGACGGATCGCGTGGTCCTCCCCGGTCGAGGAGCCGCAGAAGACACAGAGTCGTCGGATCGCGGGCATGGACAGGGTTAGAGCACGCGCGGCACCCGAATTCTCGCCCCGAACCCCGAGCGCCCCGGAAGGCGAAAGTCAGGGATTCGCCAAGGAACGCGGAGCGTCCCGTTGACGATGCCCCTCGGCCCTTCTAGATTCGCCGCCGCTCCGGTTCGCCGGGCATGAAACGACCAGCTATTCCCCGATAGCTCAGTTGGTAGAGCGGGTGACTGTTAATCACTAGGTCGGCGGTTCGAGCCCGTCTCGGGGAGCCATATCGTTCCTGACCGGAACAAACTCCGACACGGAGGTTCTGGTTCAGTGGACGCTCCAGGCGGCGCTTCCAGCGCAGCCGGGCGACGAAGCCCTCCGACGCGCGCGTCGGGGGGCTTCGCTGCTTGGGGGCTCCACAAACCCCGCTCGCCAGGATCCTCGCCAGCGTCGCCACCGCGGCGGCAGGCGCCCCGCTCGACGCTCGCCACCGACGATCGATCCTCGCCACCACCCCTCGCCACCGGCTCCGAGCCCGTGGGCGGAGCGGCGGGCGAACATCAAGGGGCACCTGGATCGCGCCCGGGAGTTCCAGCGGCGGCTGGATGAGGGCGACGCGAAGACGCCGGCGGCGATCGCGCGGGCCGAGGGGGTCAGCCGGGCGCGGGTCAGCCAGGTAATGCGGCTGCTGAAGCTCGCGCCGGAGATTCGGGACGACCTCGACCAGCCGGACAGCCCTGCACCGATGATCTCGGAGAAGGCGCTGCGCGACCTGTCCTACGTCGAGGACCTCGGCGAACAGGTCGGCCGCTACCTGGAGCTGCTCGAGGCGGAGCGGACGCGGGACGACGGCCGTCCGTCACGACGGGCGCACCGCAAGGGGTTCCAGCACCTGTTCGCTGAGGGGCGGCGGTTCGCGACGATGATCGCGACGGGCGAGGCGACGAGCTACGAGGACATCGGGCGGCAGCTCGGCCTGTCCGGGGATCGCGTCGGGCAGCTGGTCAGGCTGGCGGCGCTGGACCCGGGCGTGGTCGCGGTGCTGGACGTACCGGTGGCGCAGCTGCCGCCCGGGGTGACGAAGAAGTTGCTGCGGAGGCTGGCGTCGGAGCCGGACCAGGGGGAGCAGCGGAGGCTGCTGGCGGGGCATCTGCTCCAGGCCTGACGAAGGCCCCTCCAGGTCCAGCCCTCCTAGCACCCCTACCAGTGAGCGTCTGACTTCATCACCTTGGCGCCGAGGTGCCACTGCGCGGTGAAGCCGACACTCCTGATGGCGACTGAGTGGTCCGGTGGGGCGAGAACCTCTGCACCGTTGTCCGCCTCCGTGACCGCGCCGACAGTCACGGTCCCAGCGATGCCGCTGTTCATGCCGACGTAGACGTCTCGCCACTCATCAGGCGTAAGGGCGCTGGGGTCCCTGAGCCTGCCGCGGAACTCCAGAAGGTGGATGCCACGACTCGCGAGGCGGGGCTTCTGCTTGTACTTGCGGATCGAGACATCCTTGATCGGAGGATCGGAAAGCGCCTGGTCATTCCCGAGACTCAGGTAGTCCAGGTGGGCCTCATGCAAGGCCCACGTGCTGGGGCCTCGGTTCACGCACGCGATCTCAATCTGCACGTGGCCGTCCTTGAAGAGCAGCACCTTTTCGAGGGAGAAGAACAAGGACTCCTCGGGGGGGATCGATGCCCTCATCTGCTCCTCGATATGCCGCAGGCTCTCCAGCTCTCGAAGTTGGTCCCTGGAGACCTCAAGCGCAGCTTCCTTCTTCTCCAGCTCCTCCCGACCGGCTTCCACCGCGGCCCTCAGGCGTTCCGCATCGGCGACGCCCTCGGCCACCGAAGTGAGCTCAGCTCGTACACCCTGTTGAACCGCGGCTGCGATGTGCCGGATCACCGCGTCATCGAGATCCTGCTGGGGACTGGAGGCGCTCTCCGTGGAGGCCGCAACCAACCGCTCGACAGCCTCGATGAGTTCGGGGTCCGCGACACGGGCGTTCCCGGTGAGTTCACCGAGGGTTTCCCGGAGGGTGGCTGTGCCCTCCACAAGCGCATCAAGGTGCTCCAAGATCGTCTGTCTCGACTCCCGGGCCTCCCCGTCCGTCTTCTGCTCAGCTTCCTGCTGAGCCCTCTCCGCCGCCTCGGCGCGCCGCCTCTGTGTCCTGGCTGTCCTGACCGTCAGAACGCTGAGGATCGCGAGGACCACGCTCAACGCCATCACGAGGCCCACCGTCCACGTGGCCGGAGCGACGAGGACGTCGCCGGTGCCGTCCTTGGGGAGGGCTCTCCCTACGTTGAAGACCAGACCAACGACGCCGACCGTGAGGATGCCGAGAGCCGCACAGAGAGCGGCAACCGCAAGCGTGTTCTCCTTCGTCCAGCCGTGCTCACTCAAGTTGCTCTCCTCACCCCGACGGGGACGTGGCTCGAACCGCCGACGGCAGGGTCAGGCAGGTGGCTTCGCCTCCGGCACGACCCTCTCAGTTCGGTAGTGTACGCCTCGGCCCCGGCGCTCCGCGATGAGCACCCCGGCAGCCACGAGCCTCTGCAGGACTCGGCTCGCCGTCCTCTCCGAGATGCAAGCCGCATCCGCCAGCTCCTGCCTGGTGACCCCCATCTCGGAGCCAGCCATCCGCAGCGCGACCTCACTGCGTTCGTCCCACCCGTCCCGGGGCGAAGAAGCGGAGAGTCGATAACGGTTTCCGCTCCCCCCGCTCAGCTTCTCGATTCGTCTAGCACCCCTAAGCTTGCTCAGGCGACGCTGGCAAGCGCTCTTCGACAGCCCCACCGAGTCGCGGATCTCCTTCGCGGACGCCTCCCCCCGGCGCCCCAGCAGATCCACGATCTCCTGATCGAGGTCACGGCGTTCGGGGCGTTCCCGTCTCGGGAGCCCGAGCGCGGCGCGCACGTGACGCGCCGTCAGCCGGTGGCCACGGGCGTCGACGGTGGTCTGGATGAGCACGTTGCGGAGCTCGCGGACGTTGCCGGGCCAGCGGTATTCCAGCAGGACGTCCTCGGCGTCGCGGCAGAGCCGCCACGGCTTCTCCGCCACCAGGTCGGGGTCCGACTTGAGCATGTGGCGGACGATCCGGACGACGTCGCGGCCACGGTCGCGGAGCGGCGGGAGGGTGATGCGGTACCGGGCCAGGCGGTAGACCAGATCGAGCCGGAACTTGCCGTCGTCGGCGAGCGCCTGGAGTTCCTGGTGCGTCGCCGAGACGACCCGGACGTCGACCCGGTGCTCGCGGACGCCGCCCACGCGTCGGATGGCGCCCTCCTGGAGCACCCGGAGCAGCTTCGCCTGGAGCGCCAGGGGCAGCTCGCCGACCTCGTCGAGGAACAGCGTGCCGCCATCGGCGGACTCGAACAGGCCGCGCTTCAGGTTGCTGGCCCCCGTGAAGGCTCCCTTCTCGTGGCCGAACAGCTCGGCCTCGAGCATCGACTCGGTGAACGACGCACAGTTCACCGCCAGGAAACGGCCGTCGCGCCCGCTGCGCTGGTGGACCAGTTGGGCGATCCGCTCCTTCCCGGTTCCGGTCTCCCCCACCACGATCACGGCGCAGTCGCGCTTGCCCACCCGCTTCGTGGCCTCGATGGCGCGGCGGAGAGCCGGGCAGGTGCCAATGATGGCCCGCTCGGTCTTCTCCGCCCTGGGGTTCGGGTCTTCCACGTCTGGTCCGTCGCGCTGGGTTCGCTTCGGACGATGGCTGTGGCCGGGTGCGTCGGATAGGACACCAGCTCGCGGCGCAGGACACCGGACGCCGGATCCCCGCCCCCGTCCGGGGCCTGCAGGTGAAAGGCCCTGCTACCGCGGGGCAAAGGGCGCCCCCCGACCGGCCCGAGGGTTCGGACAGGACACCGGCCCGCCGGCCAGGACACCTGGTTACGTCGGGAGGACCGTGACGCTGCGGGGGTTCAGGCGATAGCCCCCCTCCCGCACGGTCTCGATGAACTCATCGTCCTCAAGGGCGAGACCGGTCTGCCGCAGGTAGTTGCGCTTCACCGTGTTGCGGAGCCGGACGATCTGCCGTCGGACGTTCGACGCCGACTCCGTCGTCGCGACGCCCCGCTCTTCGAGATCCTCGAGGACCTCGTCCGGCGAGTACGTACAGAAGTCCTCGGCCGCCTTCCCTGCGACCATGTCCTCGCGCCACCTCGCGACGAAGAAAGCGAGGATCTCCAGGGAGCCCGTGGCATCGGCGGGCAGCACCTCGACGCCGTCCAGGAAGGCGGGGGCTTGCCGAAGGTCGAGTGCGTGAGCACCCAGGGTACGGCTCACCACCCTGGTACTGGGGGAGCGCAGCGGGTTCCAGGCGGGCGCCGCGGGCTCCCGGAAGGCCCACGCGTCCGTGTCGCCCGGCAGTTCGTCGAGCGCCTGGCGGAGGGCTACCGGTCCACGCTCGGCGATCTCGTGCAAGTAGACGACCGAGAGCCAGCCCGCCGACGGGAAGCGCGCGACGAAGGCTCGATGCGCAACGACCACGTACAGAGTCGGGTTCCCCACCGCGAACTCCCGGGTCGCGAACCGGGTGTCGATGCAGGCGTCGAGGACGACGACGTGCACCTCGCGGCCGCGGTGCCGGAAGCGGAACACCGCGTCGTCACGGAGGGAGTAGACGCCCGGGCACAGCTGCCCGATCAGCCCCCGGAGCCAGCCCCCGACCGCAGGCAGGTCCACACCGACGGTCGCCCGCGCGTACAACGTCCGGCCCCGCCGGATGGGCCGGTGGGTCCGTCCGCAGCTGTCGCAGACGTACAGCAGGTCGTCCTCGTCCTGCGTCGGGTCGCCGTCGGCCCGGGTGTCGATCGGGATCTTCTCATGGCAGGTCCGGTCCCGGGCGTACACCAAGTCGCCGTCATCGGCGTGGTCAGTGCACAGGAAGTAGCGGCCCCAGGACATCGCGATCAGGCCGGACTCGCTCAACCTCTCCAGCTCGGCGCGCTCATCCTCGTCGGGATCGGCGACGACGCGCCCGTCCTGCAGGAGCCGAGCCGTCAGCGACCGGCGTCGGCGAGCCGGCCTCGGCATCAGGAGCCGCCCTTCCGCTCGGTGGAGCGCACCTCGATGCCGAAGTCCTCGCGCATGAGCTCGGTGAACGCGGCGCACTTGTTGTTGTCGAGCCGGCCGTCACCGAACTCCACGACGCGCACGCCGTCGATCTTCGGGAAGAACAGAGACACCCGGTTGCCGCGGAACCGCACCTTGACCCGAGCGATCGCGTCGATGTCCTCGAGCAGGTCCCCGACCCGCGCCTCGAAGTCGTCGATCTGGCGGATGATGTCGGCCTTGCCCTTTGCGCTGAGCATCAGCTGCTCGCCTCCGGCGAGCGGCGCGTTGTCGACGAGCAGCTCCAGGATCGGCAGACGTCCGTCGCCAGGGTCGGTGATCGCCGCGAGGAGGTTCCCCACCTGGGCGTGGTGGACCGCCGGCTTGTCATCCTCGAAGGCGCAGTCGCGACCGAAGTGGACGGTCGCCAGCCGGTCGGCGATCCGCCGCGGCACCTCCGACGTCGTCGACGAGATACGGACCCGCCGCCCCCCGTCGAGCAGGTGGAGCACGATCACCTCGGCGTCGTGTCCGTGCGCGATCTGCTGTCCGTCGGGGCTCCAGTGGAAGGTCCGACGGAGGTTGCGGCGCAGGAACAGCAGGTAGCTGCCATCGCGACGCCGAACGACCATCTCGAAGATGGGGCTGGACTCCCCGATCCCGAGGTCGAGGCCCTCCAGCGCGGCGGTGACACGCGAAGCCGTCAGGAACTGGCCAAGCGGCTCGGGCGCGGAGACGGAAGGCCCGGCGAGCACCATCGGCGCCGCGCCCTTGCGGTGCCAGGTGTTCAGCCCTCGCACGCGGACCAGGGCGCGCGGGTCGCGGAGGTAGAGCAGCACCAGCAGGGCCAGGCGGTCGTACCGCTCGTCGTCGATTCGGGCCTGCTCGAGATCCTCCTCACCGAGCACCGCCTCGGCGATGTCGGCCACAGCGGCGGACATCTTGAAGGGCGCGAAGCGGGCGACCAGCAGGAACTGGACCGCCTCCACGGCGCTCGCGGACACCCGAGCCTGGAGTTCCTTGACCGTCCCTCGGCCGGAGACACCGACCGCGGCCGCGAGGATCCGGAGGACCCGCTTGCCGGGGAAGGCACTCCGCATGCGAGCGATCCGCCCGGCGTCATCCTCGAGCAGCCTCACGAGCTCGCGATACTCACCGAGCCGCAGATCCCGTTCCCAGTAGTTCCGGTCCGATGCGCCACCGGTTGCTCGGCGCCCCTCGGCGACTGCGGGTTCCCACTTCATCCGACACCTCCCGATCCCCGTGGGGACCCGGCGGGCGACGCCGGGCCCCCAAGGTCAGCCAGCGGTCCTAGCCGGCGCGCCGGCGCCCGGCGAGCCAGGACTCGTAGTCCTTGTCGCCCTTCTCCAGGTTGTGCTGGATGCACATGGGGTACAGGTTGGCGACGGAGGTCCGGCCGTCCTTGCTGTAGGGGACGCGGTGGTCGAGGGTCTCGTACCGCTTGCGGCAGCCGGGGACCGTGCAGGTCGTCCCCTTCGAGGCGACGACGTTCTGCTCCATCTCGTCGGGCCAGGCGTGGGTGTCGACGTAGGCGGAGGGCTGCGCGCGCGGCGTCGGCGGCTTGTGCCCGCGCTTGCAGGCGTGGCAGGTGAAGGTCTTGGTGCGGTTCGCCCAGGGGACGGACCCCCAGACGGAGCAGAGGGGACACTTGTACCAGTACTTCATGATGTAACTCGTTCTCGGCGTGCTCGCGCACGCCAGGTCAGGGGGCTTGCCCTCCAACCAAAGCCGAGTCACCATGCGGTTCCATGAGCCTGGAGACTCCGTCTTCGGCTGGAGGTCCCCTCGGGCTTGTTCCCGTGGGGGCCTCCTTCTATCGGCTCACCAGCAGTTCGGTCAACAGTAATCTGACCGATGGTAACCAGACAGGTTTCCAGCCTACAGCCAGTCCCCGAATCTGCGGAGGTACCCCGACGCAAAGGGACCGCTGACGTCGTAGACGGCCGATAGCGTTTCCGCCCTCCGATCTTCCAGCATCTGGACGGTCCTCATCGGCATCAGGAAGCACTGCGCCAGGGTCCAGGCCTGCCACTCAGGATCCTCATAGGCACGCAGCTCCTTTCGCGGGACGAGCTCGGTCTTTCTTAGGGTGTGGGTCTCCTCAAGGATCTCCCTGTGGAGGAGAACATGGCCCAGCTCGTGGGCGATGGTCGCCCGCGCCCGCCACCCGATCGGCCCTCCCCGGTGCAGAAAGTCCAGCTGATCCTCTCGGACAAGGATCACGCGTCCGCCGGTCGAGGCCTCAGAACCCGGAATCTCGTCTGCCTTGACCGGATAGACGGCAACTCCCAGCACGCGCTCCAAATCACCCTCAACCAGCCGCACTATGTCGACCGGCCGCGGCGACTCCAGCGCCGCCGGCTGCAGGCGACGTAGAAGTTCATCGGCAAGTTCGACGAGGTCTCGCTTGGAGAGCGGAGCCACGCGGGGGACCCTCTCGTCTTCGTAGCGAAGCGGTGCGACTCGGCCGTCGGAGCCCTGCAGCACCGACACGAGGCGGTGGAGTTGGGCGGTGTCGAGTGTGTTGAGCGACTGAGCAAGCTCCTGAACGTACGCGCGAGCCTCGGGCGGGATCGAAGTGAGATCGAGTCGAAACACCGGCATGCTGGCTTCAGCAAGCCGCCTGAGCGTGTCGATCTTGACGCCGGGTAGAAGCTCGACCAGACGCGGCCAGTGGGACTCGGCAAGGAAGGGCTGCTTCCCCCGCTCAACATTTCCGTAGGCCACGTGCGAAAGCCCGAGACCCTGAGCGAGAGAGCGCGCCGAGAGGCCAGCCTCCAGCCGACGTTCACGAAGGAACTCGCCGAAGGGGGACGGATCGGGCATGTGGTCTCCTGGGTGGGGCGTCGGTAATCTACATAGTTACCGGCCGAAAGGGAATGCGCACGCCAAACCGCTACTCCGACTCCACCCCTGCCTCCCCGAACGTCCCCAGCGGCACCGACGCCCGCACACCCGGCGCGATCCGGAACCACACCCGCGACACCCGCGCCGCCCCGTTGAGGCTCAGCCCCCGCTCCGGCCCGCGGACGAGCGCGCCGCCGAGGCGCCCCGTCAGCCACGACTCCGCGCGGAGAGGCACGGTGAGCTCCAGCAGCTGGTCGTCGTTGCGGAACCCGAGCTCTCCGAACTGCCCGAGCGGGATCGTCATCCCCTCGCCCTCGGGGAGCGCCAGCGGGTAGACGTCCACCGCGGGACCTGAAGCCGACGGCCACCGATGGACGGGGCCGGTCATCAGCGGCTCGAGCAGCTCGACGACCGGCGCGCCGACCAGCTGCTCGATCGCGTCGAAGGAGAAGACTCCGACCCCCAACCTGGTGACCGGCAGGACCAGGCGGAAGCGGATCGCACGGTCCCCCGCCGTCGTCGGCAGGCCGGCTGCAGAGGTCACGCTCCCTCCGGGGGCTCGTCGTCCGAGATGTTGCGGTCCACGCCCGGCAGCTCGACCGCCGGCTCCGCATCCGCACCCCGGAGCATCTCCGGCGCGACCGCCTCGACCGGCATCACCCGCGGATCGGGCTCGAAGTCCGGGACGGCCGTGTCCTCCACCAGCTCGAGGTGACGCCCCTCCCCCTGCTCATCCCCGTCGCCGTCGACCGCCTCGTCGGCTTCGTCTGCCTCGCTCGCGTCGAGCCCGGCCTGCTCCTCCAGCGCCACCTCGATCGCGTCGATCACCTCGTCGCCGACCTCCTCGAACAGCGCCCGCAGCTCGCGCAGCAGCTTCTGCGTGCCGAGCTGAGCCTGGAGCCCGAGGTACTGGAGGTGCGCCGCGACGAAGCTGCGCTCCTCCTCGGACATCTCCGCCCAGTCGGCCATCGACTCGGCGAGCTCGCTCTTCTTCTTCGGCTCGAACGCGTCGCCGTACAGCGCGCGCCCGCGGCGCATCCAGGCGGGGGTGAAGGTCTTCGCCTCTCGGGCCTTCGGGAACTTCGACATCGTGATCTCCAGGTCTGCGGCCTACGCCGCGGTCTCTTCGGGGGTGGGAGGCGTCGGCTGCTGGTCGGCGGCCTGGGCCTGGGCTCCGACCTGGCGGAGCATCTCCGCCAGGTCCTTGAGGTTGCTGGGGTCCTGCATGAGCGAGCGCACCGACGGGTCCTTGAGCGCGGCCATGAGCTCCGGGCTGCCGCCGAGCTGCGTGAAGACATCGACCGTCTCCGGCGTCATGCCGCGGCTCGCCAGGAACGTGTTGGCCGCCGCACCGAGCTGGCCCAGGGCCTCGCGGGCGAGCGCCGTGCGCGCGTCTCCCTCACGCTCGTCCGCGGCGCGGTCCTCCTGAACCTCGAGCTCCTTGACCCGGTACTCGAGGATGGAGGCGACGAGCTGGTCGACCTGGTCTCGGCTCTCCTGCAGCTGGCGGTGCAGCCGGGCGAGCATGGCGTTGTTGACGCCCTGGAGCTGCCCGACCGAGCCGAGCACGATGGAGCCCCACTGGGCGTAGTAGTCGCCCAGCGCCTGGAGCCCCTTGACCGCTCCCTTCTGAGCCGCCTCATCGAAGGTCGGCACGGGGATCGGCGGCGGAGTCGCGGGGGTCGCGTACTCGGTGAGGTCGAAGCGGTCGTTGCGGCAGACGAACTGGCCGCTGGCGAGCACGTCCACGGCCTTGCCGCTGTAGAGCTTGACCCGGAAGCGCCGGTACTCCTCGCCCGTCGTGTTGCGGATGGCGACCTCGCGCACCCAGCGCAGCGCGGCCTTCATCATCTCGACAGGGCTGGGGGGCTCTCCCGCCGGCGACTCGGGCTCCCACGCCTCGGCGGGCCCGTCCTCGTCCCACGCCTCGCCGGCCAGCGCGGAGGCGAGCTGCGCCTCGGGCAGGTAGGGCGCGACCTGTTCGGGGGTCAGGTCGAGGCGGCCGAGGGTTTCCTCGTGCTCGCTGACGGTGCGGTCCTTGACGACCAGATAGACAGCGCCCTCCACTCGGGCCAGAAAACGCTGCTCGATGGGGCCGAAGCCCTCGAAGTTGAACTGCTCGCCGTAGGTCACGCACCTCCTTCCGCTGTCGCCCCAGGATCATCGCAATCCGGACCTGACTGAACAAGCGTTCTCGCTCCAGAATCGGTATCCGTCTGGCGATCGGACGGATAGTGGAACTGTCCGTGGCGGCTATCCGAGCTGTCCGTGGCGGCTATCCGGCTGTCCGCCACACCTGACAAGCCGCCCACGGACAGCGCGGACAACGCCGCAGTCGGCCACTCACGCTCCCCGCTGAGCCCCGATTCCCGCGGAGCCCGCCAGGTCCTCACCGCGAGGGGGCCGATCCGCCGGTTTCGGTGTCCGCCAGGCGATGCGCGCACCGCGTCGCTGTCCGCCCGTTCGTCCCCCTGCGGAACCCCGCTATCCGCCCCCGGCGGACACCGCAAACGCTGGATGCAGCCCCATCTCCGCCTCTACGTTCATCGGCGACGGAGCGGCCCGACCGCACCGACGAACTGCACCCAGGAGCTATCTCGATGGCCGCATCCGCACTCCAGACCGCGATGAAGAAGGGCGCCGACAAGGTGCCCGACAGGCAGACCAAGGGCGCCCTCGGTCAGGCGGTCGACAAGATCGCCAGCCTCACCCGTCGCGCCGACAAGACCAAGGCCGTGGTCGCCGAGACCGGCGCCAAGGTCGTGCACACCGCCGAGACCCAGGGCTCGCTGTTCCTGGCGTCGATGGCCGAGGGCTACTTCGGCGGCGACAAGCTCAAGCTCGGAGGCGTGGATCTGCGCGCCCCGGTCGCCCTCGCGGCGCAGGGCTACGGGCTCTACGAGTCGATGGCCGGCAAGGGCGGCGGGCACAGCCTCGCCATCGGCAACGGCCTGATGGGCTCGTGGCTCGCGTCCGTCGCGGTCAAGGCCGGCCAGAAGCTGCGCGACAAGGGCAGCACTCCTCCCCCCACCGGGATGCAGGGCGAGCTGCCCGCCGAGCCGGCCTCCATGCAGGGCGACCTCCCCGGCGTCACCCCCACGGCCGTCCTCCCGGCGCCGCCCGAGGTGATCGCCGACCTGGCCGGCCCCGTCCGCGAGGTGACGCTCACCCCCGAGCCCGCCGTCCCTTCCAGAACCCCAAAGCGTGACGGTCGCTTCGTCCGCGCACGCACCGACTGATCCACAGACCCGAAGCAGGCACGAGAGAGAGCAGATGAGCACCAACCAACTGGTTCCCCTGGGCTACGGCCGGGTCTTCCGACACCGACGCACCGGCGAGGTCGTCGTGGACACCGACACGCTGCGGCGCCGGGGCTTCGGCGACGACGCCGCGGACTTCGGCAACGACTACGACGACGACTTCGAGGGCGACGACGATGACTTCGGCGACTACGACGACGACTTCGAGGGCGACGACGACGACGACTTCGAGGGCGACGACGACTTCGAGGGCGACGACGACTTCGAGGGCGACGACGACGACGACGACGGCATCGAGGGCGAGGACGACTTCGGTCGCCGCAAGCGCCGGCGCCGGCGCCGACGCCGACGACGCGGCCCCCGTGGCCGACGCCGCGGACGTCGGCGGCCCAAGCGCCGTCGGCCCAAGCGCCGCCGCCCGAAGCCGAAGCGGAAGGCTGCCGTGAAGTGGGGCAAGACCGTCGTGTCCGGCTCCGACACGCTGGCCGCAGCCGGCCAGGCGTCCATCCAGATCCGCCTGCAGCACCAGTTCAAGGCGGACGACGTGACCTTCGAGGGCTCCGCCGCCGGCGGCCTGGTCAACACCATCTTCTTCGGCGACAAGCTGGTCTTCCAGTCCAGCGCCGGGGTGCCGGTGTCGGTCTTCGCCTCGACGGGCTTCCTGCGGAAGCTGGTCGCGGGTCACGAGCTGTCGGCCGGCCTCGACATCAACATCACGGGCACGCTCGCCGGCGCCGGAACGCTCCAGGCGACCGTCGTGGGCCTCAAGCCCGTGATGGCCTGCTGAGCAACTGAACCGGGTTGGAGGCGGGAGCGTGGTCGAACCTTGCGAGCTGAGCCTGCGCTTCGCGAGGGAGAGGCTACCTCCCGCCTCCGCTCCGGGCGGCAAGCCGATCGAGATCCTGGCCGCCGAGGCCGCGCGGCCTGCCCACCGGATCGTCGAGCTGTGGGGTGACGCCCCGTTCGACGCGACGGTGGCATGGAGCGCGGGCGCCTCCCGGCCGAAGCAAGCCGAGCTGTCAGTCTCTCGCGGCACGCGCCTCGGGGTCTTCGCGCGGACCCTGGTCATCAAGGTCCGCAACACCAGCAAGCTCGAGAACGCGGTTGGCCTGGCCGTCTCGGACGGGTTCTTGATCAGCCGGAACTCCCGACAGGTTGCCGGCACCGGTACCGGAGCGGACCAAGAGCTGGCGATCCCCGCCTACGCCGAAGTGTTGCACCTCGAGCTCGCCGATCACGCGCAGCTGCCCAACGCCTCGATCTTCCTTGAAGACGGCTTCGACGTTCGGCACTCCGCCACCCCCGGCAACAAGCAGGGCGCCGGGATCTCCCTCGGCGCCGCGGGCAAGGCCCTGGTCCACGTCCCCAACGGCGTCGCTTGGCGCGCGTTGTTCCACCTCAGCCTCTGAAACGGAGCCCCATGTCCTACCTGCGCCACTTCGGCAAGTTCCTCTCCGACGACACGCCCAACGACGGCGACGTCACCAGCAACGTCCACACCGTCGTCCCCTCCGACGCCGACCGGATCACCGACGCGGACCAGAAGTGGCACGTCTTCGTCGTCGCCACCCAGAGCGGCGGCGTCACGAGCCCGACGACCGACGTCTTCATCGACACCTCGTTCGACGGTGGCACCAGCTGGGCACAGGTCGCGAAGATCACGCAGCTGACTGGGGACGGCAACGTCACCGAGCTCGTCGAGCTGAGCGCGCTCGGTCCGCATCTGCGGGCCCGCAAGGTGCTCGGCGGGGCGACCAAGCCGAACTCGACGGCCATCGTCACCCTCGCCAGCAACGGCCTGCACACCCTGACCGACACCGGCGCCTGAGCGGAGGCCGCTGTGAAGATCGCCGTCAAGCTGGCCTTCGACGAGCGGGGCGCGCTGCGCCTCCTCAACTGGCTGGCCTCTGAGAACGCCCGGATCCTGCGGGACCGGCCCGAGCTGCCGGGTCTGTACGACTCCGGCGTGGTGTACCGGCGCGAGGTCGACGAGACCTGGTGCGACTACATCAACCTGCTCGCCCAGGGCTGGGAGGACTGCGACGGCCTTGCCGCAGCGCGGGCCGGCGAGCTCCTGGCGCGCGGGTTCCAGGCCCTAGGTCCGCGTGACCCCGGCCACCGGGCCGCGAAGCGGCGGCGACTCCCGACCATCCAGGCCGAGGTGATGCTGCGGACGCGCGCCCGCCCCGACGAGATCGGGCTGTACCACTGCATCGTCCGCTACCGGATCGGCCGCCGCTGGTACCGGGACGACCCGAGCGCACGCCTGGGCATGTACGACCGCAAGCCTCCGGTCCGGGACCGCGGCGACTTCCCAGAGCTGGTCTCGGGTCGGCTGCTCCAGGTAGCCGGGGAGTACCCGCGATGAGGCTCAAGCGCGCCACCTCGCTCAAGACCTTCCGGCGTCGACGACGCAAGGCCGACCTCGGAGACGACTTCGGGGCCCGTTCGCGTCGGCGTCGGCGTCGGCCGTCCTCCAAGAAGCGCCCCGCGAAGCGCCCGGCACCTCGGGAGCAGCGGCGTCGGCAGCGGGCCGAGCGCGTCCGCGAGCGCCTGTGGGGCGAGGCCGTGCCGCTGGGCGAGAACATCCGGATCCAGGCGGCCGAAGGCTACCGGGGCGCCTTCATGGAGCTTCGCCCGGGGCTGTACCTGGTGGCGGAGCTCCGCACCGAGGGCATGGAAGGCGAGTTCGGTCGCAAGGTGAAGGTCAAGGACGTCACCGACGAGATCGTGCGCGTCACCGACAAGGCCCTGGACGCGATCTTCCCTCGGCGCCGCGCGCAGAAGCAGAGCGAGCGGGACGAGCGGAAGCGTCGGGAGGCTCTCGCTCGCCGTGAGCGTGAGCAGGCCATCCGTGAGCGTGAGCAGCGTGAGGCCGCTCAGCGTGCCCGAGCTCTCCCGGCGCCCCGGGCCCAGCGCGCCCTGCCGGCACCCCAGACGCAGCAGGCGCTCCCGGCGCCACAGCAGTCGTCGCTGCCCCGCGGCGCGGCGCGCTGGCTGGACGAGGACTTCGACGACTACACCACCTACCGGATCCCCGAGGAGGAGCGGCGATGACCTCCTGGACAGACGTCAAGGCAAGCTGGTCCTCGGGCTGGACGGCGCTGCAGCAGTCCGCGCTGGACAAGTGGGGCTCGGCCATACGCCGCAGGCCCGAGGACTTCGCGCCGAAGGTCGCCGCGACGATGCAGGAGCTCGCCGCGGCTCGCGCGCACCTTGACCACATGAAGCCGCTGCTGCCGAAGCGGATCGAAACAGCCGAGGACCAGCGCACGATCAGCGGCTTCAGCCGCATGTCGGCTCGGTACTACGAGCTGGCTGCGGGGATCTACGCCGACGCGCGCCCCGCGAGCGCCGAGGTCGGGGTCGCTCCCCTGCTGGTCGTCGCGGGTGTCGTGCTCGGAGTCGCGGCCGTCGCCTGGGCGGTCGCGGCCAACCAGTACGCGAAGAACCTCCGGGAGCAGACGGCGCTGGCCGACCGCGAGCTGAGCGCCCGCGTCGAGGCGAGCCGCGAGGGCCGGACCCTGCAGCCCTCGACGCTGCCGGAGCCCACCAAGAAGAAGGACGGCGTGGGCTGGCTGCTGGTCGGCGGCCTGGTCCTGGCCGCAGGTGCTGTGGCGGTCCCCGTGCTGATGAAGGGCAAGAGGAGCTGAGTGATGCCAAAGCGGAGACGGAACAAGAACAAGCTGAAGATCGCGGACCAGCAGGTGATCGGCGAGGCCATCGCCCGCGCCGTCGAGGCGGCGGAAATCCGAAACCCGGGCGCCGGGCTCGGTCCCCAGAAGCGCGGCGAGGTGATTCGCGAGATCGTGAACTCGCTGCCCATCAAGGGGCCGTGCGCGCCGTTCCTGAAGGCGCTGGCCCGGATGCTGGTGGGCGTGCTCGTGGAGATCGCGGTCGCCGCGTTCCAGCGCAAGTGGAAGCGGGCGTGAGGGCGCGATGGACTTCTCCAACCTCCCGCCCGAGCTCGTCAGCCAGATGCCCATCGTGGCCGTGCTGCTGTGGATCGGCATGCAGTCCCGGAAGGAGCTGCTCGCGGCCTTGGACCGGCTGAGCGACCGAATCGACGACGTGCGCCTCGAGGTGCGCGCGCTGCGCGTCGACCTCGGACGGAGCGACGACTTCGACGACGACGTGCCGCCGGCCGCCCCAGCTCCTCCGCCGTTGGCGCCCGTCGCCCTCGGCCGAAGGGAGCGCCGCCAGTGAAGAAGCCGGTCCGACCAGGGCTCGTCCCTCCCGCCGAGGGGCAACGCTACAAGCGCTTCCGCCTGTCCATCGTCGGCGCCGACGAGGACATGCCGAGGCTCGTGCGCGCCTACGGCCGGGCCTGCCAAGGCGAGTTCGGGTTGGTCCTGCGGCCCCCGGAGCAGCGCGGCGTGCTCGTCCTGGTGACGAAGAAGGACGGCGCGTACGTCTGGCGTTCCGGGGAGGCCGCGTTGTCGGTCGCCGGACAGGAACGAGCAACCGCCGAGGTGGTCCGCGGTGACAAGGTCCAGCTGCGGATCGTCGACGGCGAGTACGCGGGCGTGAGCTTCGGTGCCTACGAGGAGGTGGTGAACAGCTACGAGCACGGCGACGAGGTCCAGGTCGTATTCGAGCCCGACGACCAGTTCGCGCACCTCGCCGAGCAGTTGCCGGGCGGACACCCCGGCATCGACGCGCCGGAGGCCCCGCAGGTGGACGTCAGCGCCGCCGAGGCGGTCAAGGCCGTCCAGGCGGAGCAGAAGGCGCCCCCGAAGGTCGGGCCGGTGACGCTGCGCGGGCGCTGGACCGGCTACCTGTACTGCGAGGGGGGCGCCCCCCGCGTCGAGCTCAAGCGAAGGCTGGCGACCTACGGGACGCTCTGGGTGTTCAGCACGCCGGGCAAGGGCTGGGCCTGGACCTTCGAGCGCGACAGCAAGTGGTTCGGCGGCTCCGGCGACACCTACGGTCAGGGCCTCCCGACGCTGCAGGGCGCCGTGCACATCGCCGTGCTCGGGGCGATGACGCTCGTGAAGGACGCCTGCTCGTTCCGGGACACGCACCGGCGAGCTGCCCACGACGACGACTACGCGACAAAGCACCCGATCAGGAAGCGGGAGCCGAAGCGGAACCCCACGGACCGGCTCAAGGAGCCGAAGCCGAAGAAGCCGCGGACGCGGACGCGGAAGGCGAAGCCGAAGGTGACGAAGGCTGCGGTCCCCGTGGAGCCCTCGACGGCGAGACGGCGACCTGCGGCTCCCCCGCCCAGCCCGGCTGCTGCGCCCCCACCCCCAAAGAAGCGGCGCACGCGGAAGACTCCCGCGCCGAAGAAGCCTCCGGCCGCGACCGGTCCCGTGGACGCCGACAAGGACAAGGCGCTCATCGACGCCTTCAGCAAGGCGTTCGCGGAGGTGCTCGGCGAGGGGACGGCCTGATGTCGCACTCCGCCGAGGTCCTCCTGGACCGCGTCTCGGGCGTGGTCCGCAACCACCTCCCCACGGGGGTGACGCCCCGCTACTTCGACGCCTTCATGGCCCGGCAACGCCCGGTGCTGGTCTCGATCCTGTCCCGCCACCTGGCAGGCAGGACGGCGAGTTCGCCCCCCGCCCCCTTCGCCGACGCTCACGAGCTGCCGCCCGAGGAGTGGACCGCCGCTCGGCGGACCCGCGCCAACCTCGCCGCGATGGAGCTGGCCGCGAGCAAGGCCGCCAAGGCGATGACTGCCGCCGACCGGCTCGTCCTCGCTGGGTACTCCGGTTGGGGCGGGCTCTCCATCGACAAGGTGCGGGGCAAGTTCCCAGAGGGCTTCTCGGTCCCCGAGGCGCGCGGCCTCATCCACGAGTACTACACGCCTACCCGCGTGACCCTCGAGGTCGCCCGCGTCATCAAGCCGCTCATCCCGAGCCTCAAGGACGAGTCGGGCCTCGTGCCCGCCCTGGAGCCGAGCGCCGGGATCGGCCGCTTCCTGCGCTCCACCGCGACGCCCTCGTTCAAGTGCGTGCGCTGGACCGCCATCGAGTGGTCGGCCCTCAGCTCTCGGATGCTCCGCGCGTCCATGCCCCACCTCAACGTCTTCGAAGGCCCGTTCGAGCGGTGGGTTCGCGAGCACGGCGCCGAGCAGGCTGGTCGGCTCCGCCTCGTCCTCGCCAACCCTCCCTACGGGGCCAGGGGTGCGGCGGTTGCTGAGGACCCTGACCGCAAGTACCGGGAGAAGGCCGCCTACGCCTACTTCCTGCGCCGTGCCCTCGACCTGCTGGCGCCGGGCGGGCTCGGCGTCTTCCTCGTGCCAAGCGGCTTCATGACCGGCCGCGCCGTCAAACACCAGCGGCTGCGGGACAAGGTCCTGCGGCGTCACCACCTCTCCGCTGCCTACAGGCTCCCCAGCAAGCTCTTCCCCGGGGCGATGCTGGTGACCGATCTGCTCTTCTTCCGCGCCCGTGGCGGGGAGATCGACCAGGTCCTGGCCGAGGACGCCTTCATCGCCGAGGGGCGCTACTTCGACGAGCTGCCCGAGCACATCCTCGGCACCGAGGTCGGCAAGGACGGCGGAGGTGACGACCAGACCAAGAAGCCGCGGTTCGGGTACCAGATCCAGGGCGAGTTCACGAGCCTGCCCGATCTCGTCGAGCGCCCGCTCTGCACGTCCTGCAACCTCGCCGAGTTCCGGGCGGCCAAGCGGGGCAAGACCCGCCAGGGACTCGCCCGACACGTCGCTGATCCCGACGACGCGCTGCCCGCCGAGCTTGCCGTCGCCGCATCGCTGGGCCTGCGCGTCGATCGCTTCCTCGCCTCCGTCGCCGCGGGCAACTCCGAGGAGCCCGTCCAGTTGTGGGGCGAGCTGCACACCGGCCTGCTGGCCTGGACCGAAGCCCACGGCAGCCCCCACGTCCACCGCCCGCTGCGGCGGTTGGTCAAGACCGGCCACACCGGCGCCGAGCGGTTCCTCGCTGCGTTCACGAAGACCGGCGCGCTCATCCCAGGACTCCGCAGCAAGCCGGTCTACGTCCCCCGCTACACGGGCGGCGCCGACGACGTAGTCGCTCAAGCCGAGCTCGCCTGGAGGCAGCGGCGCTCGCTGTCCATCGACGGACTCCTGGCCTTCCACCAGCAGCAGGGCGGCTCGCTGACTCGTCGCCGGCTCGTCCCCCGCCTGCTCCGCGCCGGGTGGTTCCTGGACGGCGACGACTGGGACCAGCTCGTGCCGGGGTCGCACTACCTCTCGGGCCACCTGTGGCCCAAGTACGACCGCGCCGCCGCGAAGGCGAACGACGGGGACGTGCCCGCCGCTGCCCAGGCCAAGCGCCTGCTCGAGGTCATCCAGCCAGCCGTCTACGAGGACGTCGACGGCGTCTCCCCCCGTCAGGGCTGGATCCCCCTGGATCTGGTCGCCGGATGGATGGCCGAGTCGCTCAACGCCGGCCGCGAGGTCGAACTGGTCCGTCGCTCCGGCCTCGTGCAGGTCGCCACGTCGGACTACGAGGAGATCAAGGACGACTGGACGCTGCGCCCCGAGGCGCGCTGGTGCGTCGGCTGGATCAACCACGACAAGACCGTGTTCCGGCCCCGCAAGCGCCGTGAGCAGAACCTCGACGAGATCCGGCTGGAGCACGCCCGCCGCTGGGACGCGAGCTTCCGGGCGTGGGTCGCGATCGACGACGAGCGCCGCGCCCGGATCGAGCACGCCTACAACCGGGCCTTCCGCGGGTTCGTGGCACCGACCTTCAGCCCCGAGCCGCTGTCCATCGCCCGCTGGACCGACGACGGCGTCAAGCTGCACCCCCACCAGGCCGCCGGCGCCCGCCGGGTCCTCGCCAACCGGGGCGGGCTCGTCGCCTTCGACGTCGGCGTTGGCAAGACCTACGCCGCGCTCGGGATCCTCGGCCGGGCCCGGCAGGAGGGGTGGGTCCGCCGTCCGGTCATCCTGGTGCCGAACTCCATCGTCTGGAAGTGGGAGGCCGACGTCCGCCGCGTCCTGCCCGACTACCGGGTGGCGGTGATCGGCTCGCGCAGGAAGCTGATGACGCGCGGCGTCCGCAAGGGACAGCTCACCTCCGAGACCGACAGCCCCGCCGAGCGCGCCCGGAAGTGGACCGCGTTCCAGGCCGGGCAGTTCGACGTCGTGCTGCTGACCTACACGGCGCTGGGCCGCACGCGCATGAACGAGACCGCCCTGCGCGCCTACGCAGACAAGACCGAGGCGATCCGCCGCGAGGTGAAGCTCCGCCAGCGCAACGCGCGAGGCAGCAAGCGGCTGTCCGAGCGGCAGAAGGCCGTGCTCAAGGAGGGCGTGGCCGCCTGGGTCGCCGAGAAGCTCGAGCTGCCGTCCGGCTGGGACTACGACCCCGGCATCGCCTGGGACGAGCTCGGCATCGACCTGCTGATCATCGACGAGGCTCAGAACTTCAAGAACCTCTACATGCCCGAGGCCCGCGAGGGCGGCGTGCCCCGGTTCATGGGCAACGCAGGCGAGGGCAGCAACCGCGCGTGGCAGCTCGACTTCCGCTGCGCGGCCGTCCGCGCCCACACCGGCGGGGCGGGGATCGTGCTCCTGTCGGCGACGCCGGCGAAGAACAGCCCGCTCGAGTTCTACAACCTCGTCCAGTTCGTCGACCACGACGCCTGGTCGCGCATGGGGATCCGCGACCCCGAGCAGTTCATCGACCGCTACCTCCGCATCGAGATCAAGCCGGTGGTGAACACGAAGATGGACGTGGAGGAGCGCTCGGCCGTCGTCGGGTTCACCAACCTGCACGAGCTGCGCGACGTCATCTTCCGCTACGGCGAGTTCAAGACCGCCGAGGACGTCGGGCTCCGTCTCCCCGAGCCGAAGGTCCAGGTCGTCGAGGTGGACATGGACGCCGCTCAGGACGCCAAGTACGACAGCTACGTCGGGCAGATCGAGGCGGCGCTGGAGTCCACTCGGATCAGCGACAAGGCGAAGATCCTGGGCCTGCTCGCCCGCATGGCGCTGGTCGCCATCCACGCCGAGCTGGACGAGGGGCACAGCTGGAAGACCGCAGGCGCGGCTGACGTCGATCCCCACAGCCCGAAGCTCGACGCGCTGGCCGAGCGGGTGCTCGCCAACCGCGGTTGCGGACACATCGTCTTCGTCGACAACATCGCCGCCCACGTCTGGACCCGCCGGGTGCTGGTGGAGGCCGGGATCCCCGAGAAGCGGATCGCGGTCCTGAACGCCAAGACGGCGAAGGCGTCAGCCGATCGGCAGCGCATCGCCCGCGAGTTCAACGGCGACCCCGCCTCGGGCCTGCTGCCGAAGTACGACGTCGTGATCGCCAACGCCATCGCCTACGAGGGGATCGACCTGCAGACGCGGACCTGCGCGATCCACCACCTGGACTTGCCGTGGGAGCCGGCCACCCTCCAGCAGCGCAACGGGCGCGGGGTGCGCCAGGGCAACACGCTCGACGTCATCGAGATCAACTACTACTTCGCGCGCCGCTCCCAGGACGGGCTCAGGTTCAACCTCATCCAGGGGAAGCTCGGCTGGATGACCGAGCTGCTGAGGAGCCAGGCTCGGGACACGAACAACCCCGGCGCGCAGATGGAGATGGGGCCGGAGGAGCTGCTGCTCCTGATCTCCCGCGATCCGGAGAAGACACGGCAGCGCCTGACCGCGATCCGTGCGAAGAAGCAGGCCGAGGCCCGAGCGAAGGCCGGCGAAGACGCCTCCCGGCTGCTCCGGTCTATCAACGCCCGCTTCCGCAAGGCCGAGCGTGCCGCCGATCCGCTCGACGCGAAGCGCCTGCGCCTGGAGGCAGAGGACCGCCTGGCTGACCTGTCCGGAGTCGATGCCGAGGCGTGGCCGTGGCTGGAGCTGGCGATCATCGTCCGCGAGCGCGAGCTCCTGGTCCCCATGACCGGCGCGATGCCGGTGTTCGCGGGGCTGAGGGTCGGCGTGCCTGCGAAGTGGAACCCCGAGCGGGTCGAGCACGCCGAGTTCGGGCGGATCACGGGGACCAGCATCGGGGTGCGCGAGGCCGGCGGCGCCGGCTGGACTCTCGTCGACATGGATCGGGTCGCCTCGCTCGGGGTCGAGCCCGAGCACTTGGCGCTGCCCTGGCCGGAGTCCGACGAGCCCGGAGTCGCCGCAGACCTCGAGGCCCGGATCCAGCGGCTCTACGGCGACTGGCGGGACCTCGGATGGGCCAGCGCCTCCCAGACGTTCGTCCAGAAGTGGTGGCCTCGCGTGGCGCACCAGGTCGTCGAGAAGCTGGCGGGCTCGGCCGGCTGGTACGCGCGGCAGCAGAAGGTCCCGGTGCTGGTCGCCGGGGCGCTGAGGGTCGCCGGCGGCGATGCCCTCCGTCGCGGCGAGGTGCTGCCCCCGACCGAGCTGGGCTGGCGCCGCTTCCTCGAGCTGGCGCCCAGCAGCGGGCTGAAGTGGAGCGAGCTCGCCGAGGCCGGTGAGTACTGGTGGAACAACAAGCTGCCCCGAGACGTGCTCTCGGCGACGAAGGGCGCAGCGTGAGCCGGGGCGGGCTGCTGCTCGGCCTGGGCGTGCTCGGCGTCGGCGTGATCGCCGTCGCGGCGGCGGGAGGCGAGACGATGAAGCAGGGACTCGGACGGTTCTTCAGCTGGGCGGAGCTGACCGCCAGCACCACGGCGCGACGGCTGGGGATCGACAACACCCCCACGCCCCAAGCGCAGGCCGCGATGCAGGCGCTGGTCGCCGACGTGCTCGATCCGCTGCGCCGGATGCTCGGTCGGCCGATCCGGGTCAGCAGCGGCTACCGCGCTCCGGCCGTGAACCGCGCCATCGACGGCGCCGAGCATTCCCAGCACATGCGCGGCGAGGCGGTGGACATCAAGGTCGACGGCGTGAGCGCGAAGGAGCTGGCGACGTTCATCCTGCGGTCGGGCCTCCCCGTGGACCAGGTGATCTGGTACGCGCCGGAGCGCGGCGGGCACGTCCACCTCAGCTACACCCGCGAGCGCACGAACCGGCGGCAAGCGATGCACGCTCCGGCCGGAGGTGGCTACCTGGCCTACGCGCCGGCCGTAGCTTCGGACGCGGCGCGGGTCTGATCCGTGGAGAGCGCCCCGAGCTGCGCCTGCCGCCGTGCGGCCGACCACGCCGCCTTCGAGCGGGAGACGATGCGGGCGCTGGCCTCGACGGGGCCGGCGACCGCGCGGGGGCAGCTGCGGATCGACAAGCGCTCGCTGCGAAAGGCGCTCGGCGGACGGGGCGAGCTCGTCGAGGCGATGGAGGCCAAGGCGGTCGGGCGGCCGGGGGCCAACGCCTCGGTCATGTGGCGCTACTTCACCACGTCGGTCTACCAATCCGGCGACCTGCCGGTGCTCGCCGCACGCGAGGCCCTTCAGAACGGCGTCGATGCCATCAAGGCCGCGATCAAGGCCCGCAAGACCCGCGCCGGCCACGGCCGATTCGCCGTGTCCTGGGACGAGGCTCGCCGAGCCCTGACCTTCGAGGACAACGGCATCGGCATGGACGCGCCGACCATCCTCGGCAAATTCCTGTCCCTGGGCGAGTCGGGCAAGAGCGGCGCCGGCGACAGCGAGGAGGCGGCCGGCGGCTTCGGCGTGGCGAAGGCCGTGATCCTGGGGACGAGCCCGACCTTCCGCTGGGAGCTGCACACCCGCGACAACCTCGCCGTCAGCGAGGGCGCCGATCAGGACGTGCGGATCTACGACGCCCCCTTCCTGCAGGGCACCCGGATCACGATCTTCGACGTCGCCGAGGACTTCGACGCGACCTGGGACTACGCCCGCCAGGAGACCGTGGTCCTGACCGAGCGGCTGCGCGAGCTGCTCGCGGCCAACGACCTCCGGGGGATCGAGCTCGTCCTCGACGGCGAGACCGTCGGCCCGATGTTCAGTCGGCGCGCGGGCAGCAAGGTGAAGCTGGAGGGCTCCTGGGGACGCGGCACGACGGCGACGGTCAAGGCGTACCGGCGTCCGCCCGGCGACCGCCGCGGGGCCTACTACCTGCGGCTCGGGGGGCTGTTCCAGTTTCGGACCCCGGCGCAGCGCGGCAACCTCAAGGCCGACGTTGTCCTCGATCTGCTGACCAACGTGCGCCCCGGAGCGCGCGGCTACCCCTTCAACGCGGCCCGCGACGCTTTGCAGGACCGGGCGCGCTGGGCCTTCAGGGACCTGGTCGAGGAGGTCGAGCGAGAGAACGAGAGCGTTGGGCGCTCGATGGAGGACGAGGTCTTCGACCCCGACAGCGAGCACGACGCCGAGCGGCGCGGGGCGCGGGACCTGGCCGACCTCGCGGCGGAGGCGTTCGCCGACGAGGCGTTCCAGCGGGCGCTGGCCGACGCGGCGGGCGGGGTCGCCGACTTCTACGCCGAGCGGGCGAAGGACCCCGGCGTGCAACCCGAGGTCGCTTCGGCGGCACCGGCCGGCACGAAGGCACCCCGCGCGGGGGATGCACCTACCCGCGGCGCTGTCTTGCCTCCTGGGATCACGCTGCCTGCAACGGCGATCGCGTCGGACATCACCTCACCCACGTCCCCCGCCGACGCGGCTCGCCAGCTGCGCGGCCTGCTGACCGCTGCCGACGAGGCGTGGACCGGCGCCGGAGGCGACGAGGCCCGGCGCTCGGTCTCGTCCTGGGTGGAGCGGGCGCTCGATCGTGCGGAGTCGGGCGCGCCGCTGGACGAGCACGACGTCGCCGCGCTGGAGGGAGCGATGACCCGCGCGGGGGAGATCGCGCTCGGGGCCGCAGGCGGCGGACTGGTGCAGGCGGCCGCCACCGCACGGCTGGGCGAGCAGGTCCTGGTGCTGGCGCCGGTGAGCGAGGCAGGCGAACGTCGTCGCAAGCGGAAGCGCAACCCGTTCGGGGGGCTCGCGGGCCTGCGGATCAGCAAGCGCAACTACGACCGCCGCCGCGCTGGCCGCTTCAAGAAGAGCTTCCAGCGGTGGATCCCGCACCTGACGGCGTGGGACGCGACCCTGCGCCTGGTCGCCGCCGAGGCCCGGATCCGCCGCCGCTTCAAGCCGGGCTTCGTGCTCGACGACGAGCTGCTCGGGCTGACGACGAGCTCGACCTCGGGCACCAACGTCGTCTACCTGCACCCCGACCGCTTCGCCCAGGTCGTCAAGGCGCACAAGCAGCGCCCGCTGGCCATCGCGGCGTTCCTGCACGGCATCGCTTGCCACGAGTTGACGCATCTCGACGGACGAATGGGTCAGGGACACAGCGAGGAGTTCGTGGCTGCGAGGGAGGACCTTGGCCACGCGACGGGGCATCTGCTGCCCGCGATCGCGGTGCTGGTGACGAAGGTGCTCCGGCTGAAGCTGAAGCCCAGCCAGGATCAGAAGCAGATCGCGAAGCTGGAGCGGCAGCTTGAGCGCGCGCGGGCGAAGTCGAGCCGGAACGCGAAGGCGCGAGGCGAGGTGGAGAGACTGATCGTGGAGCTCGAGGCGGCGCGGGCGGAGCTCATCGTCGCCCGGGAAGAGAGCGCCCGGGTGGCGAGCGAGGCCGACGACCGGTGCCCGAACTGCCGGGCAGGCGGGGGGAGCACGGCCGACCGGGTGATCGACCTGGCGGTCGCCTCGGTCCGATCCGCGCCCCCTGAGGGGATCGACCCCGACTACCTCGTGGGCTTCGTCGGGCGGCATCGCGGGCACTTGCGCGGGCTGGTCCAGGGTGCCCTGGACCGACGCGGAAGACCCCAGTCGTGATCGAGGGTGCCGTCGGCTCGGTGCTGGAGCTCTTCGCCGGCGCGGGCGGTGCAGCGCTCGGCCTGCACCGGGTGGGCTGGGAGCATCTGGCCTGCGTCGACCGGATGCCTGCGGCCGTGGCCACGCTGCGGGAGGCGGGCTTCCCCGCCGTGGAGGCGGACGTCTACGAGGTCGACTGGTCGCCGTGGGTCGGGGACGTCGATCTGCTCTGGGCATCACCGCCATGCCAGCCGGGCTCCCAGGCGGGGCGACGACGCGGGGCCACCGACAACCGTGACGGGTGGCCCGCGACCTTCGCCGCCATCGACGCGCTGAGTCCGACTTGGGTGCTCGCGGAGAACGTGCTCGGCTGGACCCGACACCGCCGCGGCTGCGGTCGACGAGGCCGGGGCGTGGCCTGCGTCGGCTGCTACTGGGCGAACCGGATCCTCCCCCAGCTCCGGGACCGCTTCGAGTTCGTGGGGACCTGGCGCCTCGACGCGGCCGACTACGGCACGCCCCAACGACGACGCCGGGTGATCCTCTGGGCTGGACCCCTGCCGCTCAGCGGGACGCCGCCCCGACCGACCCACGCGGACCCCACCGACGAGGACGCCGCGATCCTGGGCCGGCTCCCCTGGGCGACGATGGGCGAGGCGATCGGCGACACCCTGCTCGACCCCGCCACTTGCGACCACCGCCGCTGCTACCCCTGCGACGAGGACTTCGGCCGGGCCTGTGCCGAGCGTTGGCGGCTCGACGCGCCCGCGCCCACGGTCACGACCACTGAGGAGAAGGGCACCCGCGCCCACGGCCCCGACTGGACCTTCAACGGCGGCCCCGACCGGGCCAGCGACACCGCCTTCCTGGTCGCGGGGATCCGCCGAATCGACCTCACCGAGGGCCTTGCCCTCCAGGGCCTGCCCGCCGACTGGCCCCTGCAGGGCTCCATCCACGACCGCTACGTCCAGGTCGGCAACGCGGTCCCGCCGCAGCTGGCCGAGGCGGTCGGCCGTGCGGTGGCCTTCGCACATCGAGGACTCGCTCGCCTCGTCCCCCACGACTTGACCGCCCTCGCTGCGGCCCTGCGCCGGAACGCCGTCGCCGTGCCGACCCACCCGTAGGAGCCCACCATGACCGATCGACCACAGCGCGCCGCTCTCTACGCCCGGGTCTCGACGACGAACCACGGCCAGGACGTGGGGCTCCAGCTCGAAGAGCTCCGCCAGGTCGCCGTTCAGCGGGGTTGGACTCCGACCGAGTACGTCGATGACGGGATCTCCGGGAGCAAGGACAGCAGGCCCGCGTTGGACCGGATGATGGCCGATGCTCGCGCTGGGAAGCTGGACCTGGTCGCTGTCTGGCGGTTCGACCGCTTCGCCCGCTCCACGAGGCACTTGCTGGTCTCGCTCGACGAGCTGCGCTGCCTGGGCGTGGACTTCCTCTCGCTCCGGGAGCAGGTCGACACCTCGACGCCGATGGGGCGGGCGGTGTTCACGATCATCGCCGCGATCAGCGAGCTCGAACGCGAGACGACCCGCGAGCGGGTGATCGCCGGCGTGCGGCGTGCGCAGGCGGCGGGGAAGCACTGTGGACGGCCGAAGGTGGAGATGGATCTGCGGCCGGCGCTGGCGCTGCTGAAGGAGGGACGGTCGCTCAAGGAGACGAGCCGGATCCTCGGCGTCAGTCGAAACACGCTGCGACGGCGGCTGCGGGAGGGGGGCGCGTGGCCGCTCCAGGCAGTGGCCGCGCAGCCGGCCGATGGAACCGAATCGGTTCCTTCGACGCGGACCCGCGCGTAGGCTCTCACCGCCCGCCAGGGTCAAGGAGGTGTCCATGCGCCGCAAGTTCCAGAGCCTAGCGTTCGACGCCCTTTACTCCCTCGTGGTTCGTGGCCCCGAGGGGGAGTTTCAGCTCAAGACGAGTGCGGAGCAGTTGGGTGACGACGACCACGACGCGCTCGACAGGCTGGTGCTCTGGTACGCGGAGAACCCAGACCTGCTCTACGTAATCGACAGCACCGAACATCGTTCCCTCCTTCAGGCGGTGTGGAGTCTCGTTTCTCCGCGATTAGAGAGCATCGCTGGCCACGCCGAGGTCGCCGTGTACGGCACCGTCGGTGGCTATGAGAACGAGATGCAGGAGTCTCTGTCGCTGCGTCTCCAGGACTTCCCCGAAAGCTGGCTCGATCGGCTCCCTACGCTGCCTCCCGCCTCCCAGAGGTCCCTGCCAGACCGAGAGACGCAGGACGTCTACTGTGAAGCCGTACGCTGCTACCTCCTGGGTCAGGATCGGGCAAGTGTGATCCTGTGCGGCTCGTCGATCGAAGCGGCTGCCCTGAGGCGCTGCGAGAGGAGGCCTCGCCCCCTGCCCCCTTTGATCGGCGGCTCCGTGTCGGCTTTCCTCGCGACTGGCTGGAGCGGCGAACTGCCAGATGAAGACGCCAAGTCCGTATGGCGCCAGGCCGTGTGGCTGATCGAACGCTTGCTCAGGGCCGGGGTCCTGGATGAAGCCCTCGCCGAAAAGGCCCACCGTGTGCGGAGGGCCCGGAATGTGGCGGTGCATTTCGAGACGCGCGAGGGCAAGAACCTCGGCAAGGTCCCCCCGGCCTCGGATGTTCTGCGATGGACCCAGGACGTGTTGGCCGAGCTCGGCTGACTCACCCTCGCCCACCGCGCCTCATCTCATCGGTCGGGGTCAGAAGCCCATCGGCCAGCGCGCACCAGCAGTCCCGTCATCGCGGGTCCAGAAGGCCGGGGGCACCTCCGGGCCAAAACCAGTAGCTTCTTGACGACGGTTCCGGATTCAAGGGGGCCCGGGAGCAGTGAGGCGAAGTCGACGTCGGGTAGGGTGAGGCGGTGAACGACCTCGTCAAGCCGACCGATGCAGCAGGTCGGACCGTTGACGCCTCCTTCTGCGTAACCGGCGACGGTGGGCAGCTCCGGCTGTACTACGCATCGCGCGGCGGAACGAAAGGGACCCCCAGCGCACGCAACACCGAGTACCACATCGGGCTGACGCTGCTACTCGAGCGGATGAAGCTGTTGAACGCCGTTATCCTGGACGTGCTCTTGGACTCCCGGAACGCGCGCAAGCTCCCGACTTCTGAACGCCGACTGACGCTACCTTCGACGGTCGCGCGTCCCATCTCGCTTGCGAAGGTAAACGATGTCGATCAGCTCCGCCGAGCAATCTCGGAGTCGCAGAAGAACGTCGCAAGCGCATCGGGACGTAGCCCGAAACACGGCAACCGAATGCGCAGCATCGAGATCCAGTTCCGCGTTGGTGATGGCCTCGGAGCGGGTGCTTCGGCCAGCGATGTCCAGCTCATGCTGGCCACCGGTGGTGATGGCCTGCTCCCTACCGACGACCCCGTGATCCTCCGAGAACGTGCTGGGAGAATACTGAAGCGACAGAAGCAATCAGGTCAGCGGTCTCGCCCAACCGGGAATCCGGCGCCGAAGCGGAGTCCCACGGCGAGCGGCCGCTACTTGCGCCTCCCTTCGGTAGTAGCCTACGCCCTCGGTCGGGCCGGAGGACGATGCGAGCTCTGCGACGGCGTACCATTCCTCACCCCCGAGGGAGAGCCGTTTCTGGAGGTCCACCACATCCACCAGCTCGCCGAAGGGGGACCTGACACGCCAGACAACGCCGTCGCTCTCTGTCCCAACTGCCACCGTGAGCTCCACTACGGGAACGAGCGGGCCGCCAAAGTCCGGATCCTCGTTTCGAGGGTAGCTGGGCTGCATCTACCTTCTCGGGGATCAGCTGGCTCAAGCCACGGCTAGCCCGGAGGACCCGGTGCAGCGCCGCCCGCGAGCCGTCTCTTCCAGTGCCGGGCGGTCGCAAGCTTGCACTCGAAGAGCTCCGCCAGTTCTGCGGCCGAGAAGTCACGAAGCGCGAAGATGGCCCGAAGAACTGGCTCGCGCTCGTCCCACGGCGCCCTGCATAGAAGGGCGCGAACCTGGCGGGCCAAGTCTGGCGGAAGCGTGTCCATCCCGGGCGGATCGGGCAGTTCGACTGACGGCGGGAAGACAGGCTCGTCGCCGAGGCTAGGCAAGCTCTCCAATCCCCAGAGTGCACGCTCCTCCGCAGGAACGACCTGAGCCAGGACGTCCCAGGTTGCGGATCGGAACGGGCGTCCCTTTCGGAGGTACTTTGTGAGGAGGCGCTGCCAACACTTACGCACCTCATTCTGCTGGCCGGTCGCCATGAAGCTCTGCAGATCCACGACATCCGAGAGGAGATCAGACACGTGCTCGTTGAGGTGGTCGTTCTGGTCGAGCTTGAGCCACTCTATGGTCTTCGCTCCCCGCTTCGAACGCCCTCGCCCCGGGATGCTCGCCGCAAACGCCTTGGCAGTCAGACGACCGTCCCGCTCGGAGAGGCGAAATCGGATGTGCTCACGGGGGTCATCGCCAACCGGGTCAACGAGAAGGGGCTGTTCGGTCGCAAGATCATCCTCGGGGCCGCTTGCTCGAGCGGCAGCGTCCTCAAGCGGGAAGAAGTGCAGCTTCAGTCCGTTGCAGCGACCGCAGGCGAGCAGCAGGTTCTCCCACGTCCATGTGAGCCACCAGTAGTGGGTTCGCGGACGGAAGTGCTCGACTGGGCTGCCTTCTTTGTAGATCTCCATCTCGCAAAACGCGCAGACCTCCCCCGGAAGCTCAACCAGCTGAGCCTTCACCACGCCGCCGAGGCGGTATCCGGAGGCGGTCTCGGGGGTGCGGGCCTCCGCAACTGCGATCTCGGCGCGGGCCAGCCGCCACCGCCGAGATCGCCGGAGTTCCGAAGGCTCCGGTCCACGGGCGACGCGAATCACTCAACGAGCCTCGTTCGAGGTTCCCGAGGGAAGTCTGGACTGGCGCCCTCCTCCAGCAGCGCCACTTCGAGCTCGTCCAGGCGGGCCTCGTCCTCCTCCGATCGATAGGGGTCTGCCGCGAGATACCGGTGTTCCCGCAGGAGACGGCCGAGCCGTCCGGGGTACAGCTGCTCCAGTCCGAAGTAGGAACGAACGATCTCGGTCGCGGTCATCAACCGGGCGTCGGGTTCATGGGGGCGTCCATCGCGCATGTCCCGCACGACCACCCCTCCGGCTTCGTTCGTCACCAACCGAACCACTTCATCCTCGTCGGGGCGCAGGCCCGCAAGGACTAGCGGTGAGTGAGTCGTAGCCACGAACTGGAGTCGAGGGAATGTCCGCTTGAGTGCGCGAACGACCTGCACCTGAAGCGTCGGGTGGATGAACAGGTCGAGTTCATCGATGAGGACGAGACCATCCATGTCGGCCGGGAGAAGGTCGTCGGCCGTCTCTGCAACGAAGCGACCAATCAGATCGGCGACCCAGGCGATCGTGGACTGGTAGCCGTGGGAGAGCCACGTCGATGGAAGCTCAAGCTCGACCGCTCCGACTGCTTGCACGAAGCGGTGCCTCTCCTCGGGGAGTTCGTCGGGCTCGCCATGATCGACGAACTCGGCCCGGACGATTCTCGGCAGTAGAGGCTGAAGCTGCCGGAGGACGAGGTTGAGCACTTTGCGGAATCGTTGCCCCTTCGTGCCTTCCATCCCCTCGAATCTCGTGGCCACGAGACCACGACCGACTCGGAAGAGGGAGGACAACCGGGCTACCGATGGATTCGAGCCGACCTCGGGCTCTGCGAGCGAACTGGGAAGCTGTCGGAACACGCCGTACCCCACGACGAACCAGCCCGGCAGCTTGCCGTCGCGGGCCTCGAACAGTGGGTCACCAGGGCCTCGGCTCGGGTGACCTCGATCCGTGTATTCCGAGCCTCCCCGGAACGAGGCTCCGGTCGGCGACATCGCCAGCGATGACCGAACCTCCACGGAACCGATGCCCGGAAGGGTCGTCTCATAGCACGGGAATGTCCGAGCTCTTGGCCCGCCATGGAGGAACTCGAATGTCGCCGCGATCTCGAGAGAGCCCAGGTCAGGCCCCTGCCTTCGGTCTCGAAGTGCGAATCTGACGTTCCCGCTGAGCTCGTCTGCCGTCTTGGCGCCGACCGCAGCCAAGGCGATAGCCTGGAGCAACGTCGTCTTGCAGGTGCCATTCTCACCGATGATCACAGTCCACATCCGAGGCTGGCCTTGGGAGCCGCGGAACGTGAGAGGCTCCCGCACATCGAGCAGCTTGAGGTTGGCGACGCTCAGACTCGTGAGGTACGGCCCCCGCCACCGACGCCCCATGAAGAACCGCAGGGTCCAGGCCCTCGACCAACGTGGACCGGGAGGAACTTGGTGGAAGTTGCGGGGCTGCCGCCGACCACCGTGCTGGGAGATTGCTTCGGATGGTTGGAGATCGAAGAGCCAGACCTCAGCCCCCAGGCTGGGAGCTCGCGCTGCCTCGCCCTCCAGACCAGTCACTCGAACCCGGCGGCCAGCGGCGTCGGTCAGAGTGAGCGAAACACCCCCCTCTTCCGCACCGCGTTCCGACACCACCCCCCAGACATCCATCGGTGCCGCCCGCCACCCGGGCAGGTCGCGCCACCACTTCGGTGCCTCGCGCTGGTACGACGTACACCTGTGCCGAATCCGACACGTCAGACACGCTGCGCCCGGCATGGCGAGCGACTCGGCAGCCAGCACCTGGTCGGGAGGCAGCCGCGCGCTGACCTCTTCGAGTCGCTCGATGAGCGTTTCGCGATCGCGATCGGTCCAGGAAACCGCGTGCCTCTCAGTCCCCTCGACGAAGAGCCTGAGCAGAACGCCAGGCATGGACTCCTCGACCAACAGTGCGTAGAGACGAACCTGGTCCACATGCCGGTCGATGAGCGTCGGCGTGTCGGGCTCGTCGCCCTCGTCGTCGGCACTCTGTTGGGCGAAAAGCCTCCCGCTCTTGAACTCGACGATCTCCCAGACACCGTCGCTTGCCTCTTCGATTAGATCGAGTCGGCCCCACAGCCGAAGGCTCTCGCTCCATAGTGCTCGCTCCGCTCCCGGCTCAAGGGAGCCTCGAGCACGCACTCTCGAACCAGTCGGCTCTGGAGTGACGCGCTCGAACGCTCGTGGGTGCTCGGGGCTGGCCAGGTTGGAGTCGAGGGCCATCGCCCACTGGAACAAGCCAGCCGTCCGCTCCTGCCATCTGCGGCGGCCGACGGCATCTCTCAGCGGCAGCAGACCAGCTCGCTCAGGGTCGCTTCTGAGGCGGGCCTCCAGCTGGCGGAGCAACTGGTCAAAGGCACTTCTTGCAGCGGCTCGGCCCTCCTGGAGACCACCCCAACGCCCAGCAAACAACTCTGACCGCACATGGTGCAGCAGTGACCCCAGGAGTGCTTCGGGGACCGCGGTGAGAAGCGCGTTGGCGGGGTCTCGCCCGCGTTCGTTCGACCCGATGACCTTGAGTGGACAGCGCTCCAGATCTGAAAACGCAGATGGGTGGAGGAACCGCGGAACACGGACCTCCCTCAGCGGCTCCGGGAGTTCGCCCTGCCACCCGCTCACGCCGTCGTCCTGATCCACTCTCGAACCCGGACCTGGCGGCGCGCCAGGTTGAACGTGTCCCAGCACCGAGGGTCGCCGAACTCGTCCGCCTGCTCCCTTGCCTCAGCAAGGATGCCGCCGTCGTCAAGGTCGGCTTCGTCGTCCCAGTCCCAGAGAGGATGAGCGACCAGGATCCAGGGGCTCTGTCGCTTGCGCCCCAGGGACACACGGAACGCGGGAACCCCGGCGAACTCCGACGCGTCACCAGAGAACCGCTCGGCCATCTCTCCAGCGAGCCTTGACGCGATGGCGTGCCAGCGCTCGATCGCCCAGAAGCTGAAGTCACCGTCGAGACCGCACCGGAAGCCTGGATCGACGAGCGCCCGCAGGAATGCCGAACCGAGCTGCCAGTCCAGAATCCCGTGGAACGGCTGGTTCCCGTAGCGAAGCAGGCACAGGTAGCAGGCGGTGTCGCAGTTCTCGTGCCCAGGAGCCAGGAACTCCCCCAGGGGGTACTGCAGCCTCTCGTGGTCGCCACCAACTCCGGCCAGGATGCTCGCGACCGAACCGCAGTCCCCGAGCATGGACCCAATCATCGCCGCGATGGGCGGTGGCTCGGAGCCGGTAGTCTTAGAGAGATTCCGGCAGAAGCCTGCGCCGTTGACGAGGTGATCGGTGATCTGCAACAGCGGCAACTGCGCGCCAGCGCCGCCGTAGATCCGGGGCTCGAGGACGTCGAACTCCTCAGGATCGATGTCCAGATCGAGCGAGGCCCGGTTGACCAGCAGATACGACGCAGACAGCGCCGCCGCTCGGACCCCAAGCCATCGAACCGTCCCAAGGGGCGGGTCCGAGTCGTCCGACCGGCTCGGCAATCGGTGCAGGCTCAGTCCGCGCGGATTCGCCGTAGGTCGGAGGAACATCGAGTCCGTCGTCTTGGGTGCTGCGAGCCAAACGCGCTCGATGTCGCTGGAGGCGTCGAACTGCCTTACCGTGCGCTCCAGCCGGGGACGGGCCGAGATGGCCTGCTCGGGAAGTTCGAGCGTTCGCCAGGCGAGAGGGAGGCGCTGCGACCCCGTACGGACGTCGAAGCCCATACTCCCGTCGTCATGCTCGGGCCCCCTGTTCAGGCGATAGGTCCGACTGGTCGGATCGAAGGCGAGCTCGACCTTCAACTGGGCTCCCGGTCGCAGCGCCGCCGTGAGCGGCTCGAAGTCGAGCGCCTTCCCCTCCGCCTGGATCGAGCGATGGCGGACCCCGGAGTCGGCGTCTTCTTGTCTGGTCCGGGGCCGGAAGTTGGTGCGGAACGCGTTCGGCACCCAGCAGAGGTGTCCACGTTCGGGTGAGAGGATTCGGGTGCACGACGGGCACTCGACCTCGAACGCCTCGTCGGGAGCCTTCAGGCTCTCCATCCAGGCGTGACAGTGTCCACACTCGAGCATCCAGACCGCCTGGCCAAAGGGCGCGTTCTGGAAGGTCGGCAGGACCTGATGGGGCCGATCGCGCCGACCGGGAAGCGGAGGCGCAAGATCTGGGGTCATCCCTACAGCGAGATGCTCCTTCTTGTCGATCACAACCGACGAGCCAGGGGCAAACTCGTAGATGGCGAGATCGAGGTCCCTCCCGACGGTGCTCCACTCGAACTGCCCCTTGTTCCTCCCCAGCCGCAGGTAGAGCTCGCGAACCCGGGTCGGCATGCCGTACATCGGCAGGTACCCGCGTTCGGCGAGCGTATGGGCCAACCCCGCTTCGCGCAGCTCGGAGACCAAGGCGGTCACCCTCTCCCTCACCGCTACGGAATCGAGGGTGTCGCCCAGGTCGAGGGTTGTTCCTTCGACGAGAACAGCAGCGAGCTCGGCCGCCTCCCCCATCGTCTCCGTCATCGCAGACTGCGCCCGCCCTGCCCAGTCGACCCCGTCCGGGGACTTGGGATAGAAGCTCGAGGGGAGGAACTCTCCATGGATGTCGGGGGGCGACATAAGGTCGCCCGGGAAGAGTCCGCCGTCTTCACGGATCTGGTCTCGGAGGCCTCCGAAGGCCTCCGAGAGCCACCCCTTGAGGAGGAAGCGCCGCGCGATGTCGTCCATACCCTTCGTGAGGAACGGCGTCGGGGGAATATCGCCGGTCATGCGCTTCGGGTGATGGAAGTAGTAGAGGTCGTGGCTCCGAGTGCGGCAGATGGTCAGGGCCATCGAGAAGGCTTGCCCGCGGCGTCCGGCACGCCCAACCCGCTGCTGGTAGTTGAAGCGCTGAGGTGGCATGTTCGCCTGCAAGACGACCTGGAGCGGCCCGATGTCGATGCCGACCTCCATAGTCGTCGTCACGGTCAGCAGGTCGATCTCCGCCTTTGCACGGAACGTCTTCTCGACGCCGCGGAGGAGTCTTTCCGTCGTGCCGTCATCGGCATCTTGATCGACCTCTACCCAGTTCGGAACGAAGATGCCTTTGAACTCCCGCTGGCGGACTGCCGGGTTCTGCGTCTGCCCGGTCAGTTCCTCGCAGTGAAGCCGATAGGAGCCACGCGCAGCGAGGTCCGGCCCAGCCTGCTCCAGGGTGCGAGCGACTCTGCGCGCGAGGAAGCTCCTCATGTGGAGCTGTCGCACCGAGCCCTTCGCAGCCGAAGCTAGAGACTCGAAACAGCGGGTGCAGATGCCCGTCCCCGGGTGGAGGTGCACGCGTTGGCACTTGGAGCAACGCAGGAACTTGGACTCGGCATCGACGAGCTCAAACCGGATCCGCGGAACGCTGATCGTGCCGTGGGCGTGCTGGCATCTACCCAGCTCGGCCAACGCCCGTTCGAGCTCAGACTCGTGGTCTGCCGGCCAGGACCTCCGCGCGTACTCCTGAAGGCGGGTGTTGGCCTGTCCCCAGGTCTTCCAGGCCTTGAAGTAGTCGTCCGCGTCATCGCGATACGGGCTCGGCCAGTATCGGTAGCTGTCGGCGAGGACTCGCAGCACGCCCGAGAGCTGGTGGACGCGTTCCGGCGTTCTCGATCCCTCCGGCAGGTCCTTGACCGCCACGGTGACGAACCCCTGGCCCGCTTCTTCGAGCGAGAAGTACGTCTTGCTGAACACCACCTCAGTCAACGCTCGGTGGACCGCGGACACGACGTTCTGGCGAGCTGACTGCAACGCACTCTGGAACAGGACGTCATCACGCCAGTGGACCGACCCGTCCTGGATCTCGAAGAGATGCGTCCAGTCGAAGTACCGATCGGTGCCGTCCTGGATCCCTCGTGGCCGGACTTGACCGGCGTCGTCGTAGGGGTGAACCCCCTTGAGAACATGTTCGGCGATGAAGGAGAGAACACCTCGCTCGGTTCCGCCGAGCGCATCCGTCGTGGGCTCCTCGAGGATCTCGTCAAGAGCGACCGAAGTCTCACCGGCCTCGACGAGCTCCCGTTTGAGGGAATCCCTCGCTTGAGCGAGTTGGGTGATGGGTCCATCCTTGGAGACGGCTTCCATCAGCTGGGCAGTCACGCGATCCAGTTGCTCTCGGACCTCCTCAGCGGATCTTCGTCGCGCCAGCACTCTGCGTAGGCAGAGCACGAGCAACTCCCGCCGGATGTCCTGGTGGTGGTTGCGCTCGATCGACAGCGCCCCCTTCGCCGCGTCCTGGCGGCTGTCTGAGAACGACACGAGCTTGGCCGGCTCGGCGTCGTTGGCGAGTCTCTGGGCATCGAACAGCTCTGTTGCCAGCAGCTGGGTCGTCTTGCCGAAGCCGGCTCTGAAGTTCCGAATCGGGGACAGCCTGAACGCCGCGGTTCGCCTGGAGTAGGACGTCCCGCACTTGGGGCAGGAATACGGGACGTTCGTCCCCGGATGCCGGGGACCGCGCTTGTGCCGATCGACGGTCTTCCCGCGATCGTAGAAGCGTCCGACCACCAGCCTGTCGTTGTCCTGGGCATCGTCGATGCGAACCCCGGTTCCCGGTCCCGAGCCCGTCTTGACCCTCACGATTCCGCCAGTCGCCCGCTCCAGTGCTGCGGGGATCCAGGTGCCCTTGTCGTCGCTGTGGACCTGAAGTTCGTCGTCGGTGACGAACCTGGGCCAGAACAGCCCGTACTGCTCCCACGACAGCTCCTCGAATCGCTGGGACGCGCTCTTGTCCGGTAGCCCATCGAGGTGGGGCTCGTGCGGGAGCAACTCCGCAAGATAGCCAGAGCGCCGCCCCCCGAGATCAGCGTTCAATCCACCGACCATCACCTCCCCGCAGCACTCGCAGTACACGAGCTCGAACAGTCGGAGCGAGCGAGGACCAGCCTCGGTCTGGACCTCCACCTTTGGCTCGCGCTCGATCGACAGCACGCCGATCTCCGACTCGCGGATCGCCCTAGTCTTGGGCGATCCGGCTCCCCGCCACACTGGCGCGTATAGCCCCTCGATGCTGCGGAAGAACGTATGGACGCGGAATGACGGGGGCGGGACGTCCCATCTGCCAAGGTACGACACCAGCCCATCGCCGGCGCCGCGGATGAACAGGAGAGCGCGAACAGCTGCCTGTTGCTCTTGAGGGCTCCAGCTGGCTGACTCACCGCCGAAGATCCTTCGACACAACTCTGCCACCGGGGTTGCACGCGTACGGCCCTGGGACGGGTCGTGCGGGTCTTCCTCCCAGCAGGCCCACAGGAGCCGGTCTGCTGCCTCCTGGACACAGCGACGCACCACGCTCGTGTGGTCCGGTCCACTGACCCCGCTATCAAGCCCAAGCGCCTGGGCCACTCCAGTCCAGAGCGTCGGAGAGTCGGGTCGGTTCGGCGACGGAATGAACGCCGGCTTCGCGAGTGGAAGGTCAGGATCCGCCTCCTCGACCTCGACTCCCGCACGAAGCATTGCCAGGAGAGGGCCAGCGTCGACGTGGCCCGAGGGCCCGTCAGATCCATATCGCCCCGGCACTTCATGACCAGGGACGATGGCCTCGAGCCAGGCTTGCTTTGCGTCCTCCTCAGCGAGCTCCGGGTCGATTCCGAATCGTCCGAACATGTCCCAGAGGAACGAGGCGCTCTTCGCCGCCTCGTCGTCCGGGTTGGCCGGCAGGGAGGCGCTCGAGGCGAGTACGCGGAGCTTCCGCCGTTGTTCTGGAGCTGTCAGGCCGAGACGGTGGAACAGCAGCCGGAGGAGGTACGCGACCTCGGTACCGGCTGCCCCACGCTGGAGGTGGAGTTCGTCGAGCACGACGTAGAAGTAGGCGTCATCACGCTTGAGCCAGGCCCGGGTCTTCTCCAAGATCGGGGAGTCGACCTCACGGTTCAGCATTGCGCTCAACATGCTGACGTTGGTGATCAGGATGTCGGGCGGGTGCCGGTGCATGTCCCAGCGGGACACCTGCTCGGCGCCGTCCACCGAGGGAAACAGGAACGGCGCGTCGTCACCCTCACTACTCGCGGCGGTCCCCGTGTCGATCGACTCGGTGATGAACTGCGAGCTGAGTTCGGCTCTCTCGGCTTCGGTCCACTCTCGGCCTACGTGGGCCACGAACTCCTTGGCAAGCGTGTCCTCGCTGAACAGCCCGGCATCGGCTGCCAAGCCGACGAAGTCGCTCGCGTTGATGAACGCCGCGTCCTCCTGGGGAGCGATGGAGTCCGCCAGCACCGAAAGCGAGCCGCGCTCGATGGCGTGGAGCCTCGCCTGTCGTTGCCCCTCCTCCGCATCGACCATGTAGTCGAAGAGTTCCGTCAACTTGCGCTGGCGGCGCTGCAGCTCCGCGGCCCGCAGATCCTCGAGCTGTACGAGTCCGTTGTCATCCGCCTTCTTGTGCTCGGGGAAGCAGACAGGAGGCAGACCCTTGAGGGCTTTGGCGGGCGACTCTAGGAGACGCCGGAGACCTGGGTGGAGTTCATGGCCCGTGACAGGGGTCGCCCCGGTGTACCGACCGAAGAAGATCCTGTTCCCGCCGAAAGCCCTGTCCATTACGGCCCTGGCCTCGAAGGAGTCGAGAGCTTTGCGCAGTCGGACGAGTTGGTCCTCGACAAGGGCGTTCATCGGATAGAGGACCAGGGCTCGTACGGCTGCAGGCCGCTCGACGCGCTCACCCTCTCGATGTGACTGGAACGGAGTCCGCGTCGCGTGGGTCTTCGTAGGGCGGAACGTCGCAGGATCGCGGTCAGGTTCACCGATCGCCGACGCTTCCTTCGCGTTCTTGGGGATGGCTGAGAAGCTGACGACGACCTTGCCGTCCTTCTTCGTCCGCGTATACGCGGATCCGTCGGGAGCGTGCCACCAGCGGCGTCCAAGGAAGGCTGGATCGGGCTCGGGCCAGGTCACCGCCTCTGCCGTGATGCGGGCCAGGAGCGGTAGCAAGAACGACTCGGTCTTGCCGGAGCCGGTTCCCGACGTGACGACACCGGGCGTAGTGGGTCGAAGCCCACGCCGGAGCATGTCCACTTGGTGGGAGTAGGGCTTGAACCTCGGCACACGGGTCAGCGGCCATTCACCGTCATCGGCGGTTCGAGCTCGGGAGGGGAACAGACCGGCAAGGGCTAGCTCAACGAACGAGCGCCGCGCAGCATCGGACATGGTCCCGAGGACGGCGGCGGCGCCACTCTCGGCGAGCATCTCCTCGAAGCCGACGGCGGCGGCCTCGTACCTCGGGATCGGCTCCACCAGCGGCTCCGTGCAGAGCTTCCCAGGACTCCGGAGTAACAGCCGTCGCTCCTCAGCGACACTCTCGTCGCCGAGGCGAAAGGCGGTGTCGAGGTAGCTCAAGTAGAGCTCTCGAATTCGCTCGAACGCTCCGATCGGATCCTGCATCGGTTCTCCTACCCCTTGACCATCCAGGACGCGGGGATCACCCTGCTCACGAGCTCCGTAACCCTTCGACCGAAGGGATAGCAGTAGCCCTCCACCCGCTTTGTGCGAACGTCGAGCGTTGGTCCCGGAGCACCCTCGCCGAGTACTGTACAGAGGCGCCCGAGCGGCAACGGCAGGTGCACCGGGGATCGGCCAGTCATCGAGACCCAACCTTGCCGGTCAAGCGCGAACGGCGCCTTGCCGGCGGTCGAGTATGCATAGAGGAGGGCCCAGTTCCGGATGTAGGTCCACAAAGCCGGTTCCTCGTCGACCAGGACCACGTAGATCGAGCAGCTCGTGCGGTGTACTCGCTGCTCAACCCGGACGGCCTCGTCAACCGGTGCGGATCCACGGCGGAACTCGGCACTGTTCCAACGCCAGTGCTTCGCTGTCACGAAGCCCTCTGGCGGAACGTCGGTCCAGAGTTCCTGACGCTCGACTTCGGCATGGAGGTGATGAGGGACCTGACCTGCTTCGCCCCAGGCGAGCCACTCGGTGGGTTCGAGGCCGGTTGTCGCTTGAACTTCGGCCAGAGCTGACTCGGAGGCACGCACGCGCAGGATCGTCGGTTGCCAGGGGCAGCCCGCCTCCACCTCCTGCATTTCCAGCCCGCGAGCTTCGGCTGCTAGCCGCACCTGAGCCACTCGACTCTGCATGGACAGACCGATAAGGGAGGCTTCAACCGCCGGGCCCCGTCGTACTGCGACGAAGCGAGGGCGCCGAGCCACCAGCCGGGTCGAGCTGTAGGCCTGATCACGAACCAGGTCCAGCGCTCCCGCCTCGCACAGGCTTCGGATCAGCTCATGGTGGAGTAGGTAGTCCGTTTGCCCAGTCATCTCGGCAAAGAGTTGCTGGACAGTCCGGTACCTGAGTCCCCCTCGGCCGGTCGAAAGGGCCGCGAGTGCATCGACGAGTGAGAGCGTCAGTTCAGCGGGCTGCGCTCGATGAGGGGGACTCATCGAGAGCGTGTCCAGTCTGGTCTCCGCACAAGTCTCCGCCTCCACTGGCGGGTTGTGCCTGGAGAGGCGGCGGAGCGCCTCGGCCACCTGGGGAAATCCGTCTATCTCGCGGTAAGTGCCATCCGGTCCACGGACCCGGACGCACTTCGCCTTGGTGAACGCGGCCTTCCAATGCCTTCGGTCTCCGGCCGATGGTGATCGACGGTTGGCCGGGGGCACCGGCTGGTTGACGTCCCCGACGAAGACGAGGAGCTCCGGCCGTCCCTTGTGCCCCACTACGAGCCAGTCGAACCCCTCACGGGGTGCGAGCGACATCTCGCCGAAGCCAGGGCCAAGGAACCGAGCTGAGGGTTCGCACCCGAGGAGGTCGTAGCTACCGACTGGATCGGCGGTCGTGATGCCCGACGGAATCGGACTGCCGGCCTCGATGGACTTCTGGCCGGGGCAACAGCTCTCGAGGAAGTAGCGTCTACCGACGAGCGCCCGGTAGTTGTCGTCTACCGCAGCGCGGCGGAGATTGACGGACCGTTCACTCTCGCGACTCCTTCCTTCTCCGAGTGGCCACTTCGCGACGACTTTGAGGCGGGTGGGGAGTTCCCTTGTGGCTTCGCCGGGTAGCGTCCAGTCGCCATCAGCTCGTTGAGAACAGTGAAGCTCGACCTCGCTGGACAGCCTCACCTTGACGTCCTCGACGCCTGGCGCCCGAACCCGCGGAAGGAACCCATCGAAGCCAAGGAAACCACCAGGGACCTTGATGCCTCCCACCAAGCGAAGGGTCGGCGGGTTCATGGTGCGCTGGAGTTGGACCGCCCTGGACAACGACTCGGGCAGATCGTCCAGCGGGCGCACGCTGCACCCCGTGACCTCGGTCCACCCATCGACTCGCGATGCCTCCCGCTCACCGCCGAAGGCGTCGATGAACCCCTGGACCAGATCGTGCCGTACGAGCGCTACGTCGGCTCCGCTGATGTCATGCCCTGTCGCAAGATAGAACTCGTTGGACTGGTCCTCCTGAAAGACGAGGACACCTTGGTTGATCAGAGCCCTGGGACCGGGTCCGAGGAGGGCCAGTGAGCTGAACATCACGTCCAGCACACCGTCCAGCCCGCCGACCTCCGCCTCCGCGTAGTGCTCGTAGTTGCCGATGGCGTTGTCCAAACGACCGACGCGATAGCCTGCCGGGGGGGACCATTCGACTGAACAACCTAGAAGCGGGATGAGGCCTTCGTCATTGAAGACCGCCAGGACGGTCGTGAGTCCGCGTCGGGCTCGGCGAGAGCCCGGGCTGTAGGACGGCTCGAGAGCTTCCTGCCGGATGGCCCGCCAGAAGGCGCTCTCGCGAGGATCGCGCCTTCCGGCGACGAACCGCTCGACGAAGTTGTCGAGATCCTCGCGGAAGAGACGACTGAAGCGGTCCCGCTCCGCCTGAAGCGCAGCGATAACGGGGGTGATCGGGGGCTCGAAGCCCACCAAGTCTGCCTCGACCAGGACCCGAGCGATCAGGCGCCGATCATGCTGGTGGGGAAACGCGAGGAAGTGGGAGAAGCCGATGGTCGTCCGGTAGTCATCGAGTGGAGGGAGCACGAGCTCGCGAATCGGGCGATGGGTCGCTCGTGCGCGGAAGGTCCAGTCCCGCACATCGCGCCAGAGCTCTGGGAGACACTTGATGTGGTCCTTGTTGCCCACCAGCCTCCACAAACGCTCGTAGAAGCCACCGGCGGCGTCCGGGTGGCCGTATGCGACCAAGCAGGTAAACCACAGCATCGCGAAGAAGTGGGGGGGCTCGACGGATGCTGTCCTCCACGGGTTGGAGGACCTCGGGGCACGGCCTTTGTAGTCCCCACAGAACCCGCAGAACGAGGTCCCGAGAGGAACATTGCGCGTACAGGCGTCGACGAATGCCTGGACGACCTGGTCAAGGTCCTCGACGCTCGCATTCGCCAGGAGAAGCAGCTCCTCCGGGGTGGCGGCCAGCCTCTCCACCGGACCAGCTCCCGCAGCGCTTTCGCCCAGGCAGTACTCGACGAGGCGTTCGTTCCAGTCGGCATAGGACCACTTGCGCCAGAACTTGGTGGGAACTGGGGGCTGCGCCGTGATTGGATCGCCGGTGGGTCTGGAGATCAACGCCGCTGCATCGTCTCGACCTCGGGGCGGCCGAAGTGCCTCACGGAGACGCTCCACGAGGGCCGGAACCGGTCCCTCGACTCGGTAGCTCGTCTCTTCGCCGCAGAGAACGAGGATGAACGTGGTGTCGGCGGCCCCCCGCCAGCGCTCTCTCTCCTCGAGGACGCGGTCGCCGAGTCCCTCGGGGCAGATGACGCCGAGAGCGGCCGGCCCCCGCGCAAGCGCCTCGCCGAGTCGGTTCCCGAGGTTCTTCGTCGTGGGGATCGTCTTGAACGCGATTCGAGTCGTGGGGAGGCCCGCGAGCGAAGCCAGCGCGTCGGTGGCTACCGACCTGAAGGGACTATTGGGATCTCCCGAAGCGACACCGAGCCCTTCGAGGGCCTCGCGCAGCGCCTTCGCAGCACTGGGGGACGCGGCACCGGTAGGCATCGTGAGACGCACTCCCTTCCTCCTCTCGAAGCTCTGGACTGAGACCGACACTCCGGCCGTCGTGAGCGATCCGGGAAGGAGGGCCAGCTTCTCCACGAAGAGCCCGCCGAGCTGCCAGGAATCCTGCCGAGCTCGGGTGAGCACCACCACGAAGCGCAGCTCGGGGCATGCTGCGGCACCTTCGGCCAAATGACGCGCCATCTCGCCGAATCCGTCGCCCTCGAATAGGAGCAGGATCGCGGAGGGCCTGCGGCGGAGGGCCTCGCGCAGTCGATTCCAGCGGTTCTTGGAATGCTGGACGTACTTGCAGACGACCTCGCCCGCCTTGAGGTTCCACTCGTGGGCCAACCAGGTCGCCAGCGAATGGAATTTGGTCGCACTCCGACTCGTCAGGTCGATGGCCTCGATACGTTCGACCAGGCCGCTCCAAAGGACCGACCAGGCATCGTCAGACTGGAGCGGGGCGATCGACATGCTCGCGGAGGACTCGGAGGAGCGCGGCTCGGTGCTCGGGCGCGCGCTTGAAGAGGTTGCTGGCCTGGAAGCGCCGCAGGAAACCCGAGGCGGCCTTGCTGGAGAGCAGAGCACGCACTGCCGGCTCTTCGTCGAGCAACTCGAGAAGGGGAGTTCGGGGCGCTGCCAGAGGCCAGGTCCCGAGGTCTGCGGCGTGGCGGGGACCGCCGGGGATCTGCCAAGCCGCTGGAGGCCACTTCGATTCAGCGTCCAGGGTCGTGCCCTCAGGAAGCGGCAGAGGACGATGCGCCTCGGCGAGACGTCGGCCGATCCACTCCGCAACCGGTACCGAAACAGCGTTGCCGACGAGTCGCCAGCGGGACCTCCCGTTTCGAGGGTCGACCTCTGCCGCTGGCTCCGTCCATCCACGGGGGAAGCCCTGCAGGCGCTCGACATCGCGGATCGTCGGCACGACGATCCGGCCGTCGGGCGGCAGGATGATCGCGGGCGGCGAGGGGATGTCCAATCCCGATCCCACCTTCAAGGTCGGGACGGAGTCGACCGCCCAGCCGACTCCCCGGTTCCCTTCGGTCCACGAGAACGCGCACGCCTTGCCGCCGAGCCAGGCCGGCTCCTTGACGTGCTTGAAGGCAGGCACATCGCCTTCAAGAAGGACGCGGCGGGGGTCTCCCGCTCCTTGGAGGCAAGCGACGATGAACAGTCGCTTTCGTCGCTGCGGGAGTCCAAAAGCGAGGGAGTCGACCTCTCTGTACGCCCATGAGTAGCCCAGCCCGGTGAGAGCGGAGAGGACGACCTTCATGGCCTTCCCCTCATCGAGGTGGCGCATGTTCCAGACGTTCTCGAGGACGACCCAGGTTGGCCGGGCGGCAGGACGACGTCGCTTCAGGAGTTCGAAGACATGACCGATCAAGCCCGACTGGCTGCCGTTGATGCCGGCAGTGGACCCGGCGGGGCTCAAGTCCTGGCAGGGGAAGCCGGCCGCGAGGAGGTCGAACCTCCCGGGCAGAGCGTTCTCGAGGGCACGCGAGGTGACATCGACTTCGAACTTCGCGTGTGGGAACGCTGGTTCAGTTCGGCGCTCCCTCGCAGCCTCCAGCACCGCGCGAGCATCAGGCATGAGCTCGCAAAGGAGCTCGGTTCGATGCCCGGCCCGCTCCAGACCGAGTTCAAGGCCGCCGATACCGGCGAAGAGCCCGACCACGCTGAGCCCGTCGCGCTGCCTCTCGGTCGCAGCACGACGGGCAGGCGCTGGATCACTGCGTCGCTGTGCGGCCTGTGCTACGTCCATGTCCCCTGCCTACCACGCTCCGCCAGGCGGCGAGCGGAATCACCGAATGATGCCACGAAGTCGAACGACGACCCCTCCGTCATCCGCTACTCGACGTCGAATGAAACGAGTCCGGCGCGAGGACACCGACCCCGAGATGGCGATTCGCCGGATCTTGTTCGGCCGAGGGCTGCGCTACCGCAAGAACCGTCGACCTACAGCGGACCTGCGCACCCGCGCCGACCTCGTGTTCCTGAAGGAGAGGGTCGCCGTCTACGTCGATGGCTGCTTCTGGCATGGCTGTCCGCAGCACGCGACCTGGCCGAAGACCAACGCGGAGTTCTGGCGCTCGAAGCTCGAGGCAAACGTCGCCCGGGATCGACGGGTAGACGCAGCGCTTCGCGAAGCCGGCTGGGCGGTGGTGCGCGTCTGGGAGCATGAGGCACCTGAAGAAGCCGCCGACCGGATCGAAGCAACCGTTCGGGGGAGAGCCAGTCAGAGCTAGGCCGCCGGCACCCGGTCGCCCTCTCGGACGACCGGGCGCGGCCCACCCCTCAGCCTGCGAAGGTTGCGACAGCTCGGCCGACCTCGGGGTGAACATCATCGACGAGGCCCTCCGACCCGCCGCGCGAACTCAGCTCGCACGAGGACCTCGGCCTCTCGCTCGGCGACCTGCCTCGGCAGGCGCCCGTCGAACTCCATGATCCCGGCGCGCTCCTCCACGGCTTCGCGCCACTCCGGCGGCCAGGCGTCCCACCGCTCGGGCAGTCCCGCCGCTTGAAGGACCCGATCCGGTTCCTTCAAAGCCGCCCGCAGCCGCACCGCCCGCTCCCGGCGCTCCTCCGCCGTGCGGGCCTCCGCCGCTCCCAGCGCCAGCACGCGCGGGGTCACGCCTCGACCTCCTCGAACTCGTAAACCGGCTTGCGGCCCTCTCCCTCGGGGTAGCTCCGCGCCAGGCGCCAGCTTGTGCCGTCGACGACGAACCGGGTGTCCAGGTACTCGCGGAACAGGTTCCCGACGATGGTCGACTTCGACCGGGCCGACTTCGGGTTGCCACGGCGGTCCTTGAAGCGGTCGCCGAGCAGCTCCTCCAGCCGCTTCACCCACTCCGCCGCCGATGCCGCTGACCCGCCGTGGTGCTCACGCACGACGTCGAGCATCAGCTCGTAGCGGGGGTCGAACGCGTGAGCCGACTCCTCGAAGTTGGTCAGGAACCCGTCGAACGCCGACAGCCGCAGGATCGCGTCCATCGTGCTCGCCCAGGTCTGGCTCGTGCTGTGCTTCGCCGGCTGCTCGCAGCGGGGGCGCCCGCAGTCCAGCCACGCCTGAACCATCCCGGCGAGCTCGGCAACGATCTCGAGCCGATGCTCTTGAACGAAGCCGACGACGTCGGCCATCGGGTAGGTCGTCCGCTGCACGTCCTGGTCGAGCACCAGGTTCACCGGCAGAGCGCGACGGCGCAGGTCCACACCCAGCGTCGTCAAGTTCATCGTGAGGCAGAAGAGGATGTCGTTCTGCGGCCGGCTGATCGATGAGTTGCTGCCCAGCCGCCGGAAGTTGAGCCGGCTGTCCGTGATGCACCGCTCCAGCACCGGGCTCTCGATCCCGCGGCTCGTCTTGGCGTTGTCGACCACGATGATCCGGTCGCCCGCCTCGACCCTGGTCGCCAGCTGCTTCTCGAACTCCGCGTCGTCGGCGCTGTACGACACCGTGCTCGGCTCGCTCCCCTCGACCAGCACACCGAGCACCCGGGCGAGGGTCGTCTTGCCGACGCCCGGCTTGTTGCCGTTGATCGCCAAGAACGGGTGACCGCGCCCCCAGTGCGGCATCGTCAGCGCCGTCAGCAGGACGCCGACGAAGTTGACCAGGTCCGGCTCGGCCTTCCAGTGGAAGCCCTCGAGCGCCTTGTGCAGCAGCGGCGAGCCGGAGTCGGTGGGGCTGACGTCGGGGCCGTCGTAGAAGATCGCCGGGCCGGGGTGGTACCCGCTCCGGCCGATGAACCCCCAGTCGGCGTCGAACAGCGGCGAGCGGCAGTACAGCTTGAGCTCCGGCAGGCGCGACCAGACCCGGGGATCGCTCACGAACGCCCGCGCCAGCTCGCCCGGCAGCACCCCGTAGCGCTGGAAGACCAGGCCGTCCTCAGTCTCCCGCGCGAAGCGGAGCTCCAGCAGGGCCGACAGCAGCCCCGCGAGGTTCCGGTCGGTGACCAGGACCGGCCCCACCCCGCGGCGGACGAAGACGACGTCGCGTTCGGTGCGGAAGAAGCGGCGCGCCGGCTCCACCGCGGCCACGACCGCGTCGAACAGCCCCGCGACCGTCTCCCGGTTCACGATGTACTCGACCACCGCGCGACCCGGACGCGGCGGGGGCGGCGGCGCCGGCGTGGCGGCGGCCTTGAGCTCCCGCCGGACCTCCGTCACCGTCTCCCGGAAGACGCGGACCGTCAGCCCCGACAGGGCCCGCACCTCCTTGAAGGCCGGCTCGCGCTCGGCGGCCGAAACCTCCAGCAGAGCGGCGATCGCCTCCCGCACCAGCTCGATGCGCTGCGCGTCGTCGCCCACCCCTTCGCAGCGCACGCGCAGCCGGCCGACGACGTCCTGCGGACTCGGCGGCGGCGCCCCCGTCCCCGGCATGTCGACCCGCGACCAGTCCGCGACCAGCGCGCACGCCCCCTTGAAGTCGACGGCGCGGCCCGCGCGCACCAGGTAGTCGAAGACGCTGACCGTTTCGCCGGTGCGGAAGGAGTGGAAGGCGCCCCGCTCGGCCTCGCCCGTACCGTCCGCGACCCCGGCCGACGGGTGCTTGTCGCCGCTCGCCGAGTCGGGATCGCGGCACTGGAGCCAGCTTTCGCCCGAGCGGCTGCCGGTGAGCAGCTCACCGTAGACCGCCTCCAGCGGCAGGGCATCCAGGGCACGCCGCCGCCAGTCGGCCCAGTCGGAGCTGGTGCTGGACCGGCCTCGACGAGGTCCTCGAGGGGGAGGAGTCGGCTGTGCTCGCCTCGGGGGGCGTCGAGCTTCCTGCAGGTCGGCCGCGACCGCGGCGAACAGGTCGACGTCCTCGGGGATCTCCGACAGGTCGATGGTGGCGAAGCGGTGCGGGCGGTCGGAGGTGTCCTCGCCCTTGACCGCCTTGGTGCCGTACAACTTGAGGATCCGCGACGGGTTGAAGGTCGAGGTGTCCACCTTCGCGGCGTCGGTGCTGAACCGATCGTCGAGCAGCCGCAAGAGGTCACGGGCGTCCTTGGCCGCGGCCTCGACCGCCGGGCCGACCGCCGGGACCAGGGGCACCAGCAGGTGGTAGCCGTTGCCGCTGTCGGCCAGGAGCGAGCGGACGGCGCGCTCCTCCAGCCAGCTCCGCACCGCGTCCGCGACCGCTCGGGCAGCGGCCTTCTCCTCGTTGGTCGCGGAGATCCCCTTCGGGTCCCGCTCGGGGTCCACGTCCACGACGAACAGCGTGTAGGCGAGGACGTCCCGGTCGCGGGTCGCGGTCCGGCTCCGCTGCAGCGCGCCGCGCTTCCCATCGGCGAGGTCGGACTGGACCGCCTGCAGCGAGAAGTAGATGTTCGCCTCGCCGACGCGCGGATGGTCGCCCCGTGACATGCGGCTGCGCGGGGCCTTCGACACGGGCGCGACCGCCAGGACCAGCGCGTCGAGCTCGTCGGGGCCGAAGTACCCCGTCCAGGTCCCCCGCCCGCCCCCCTTCCGCAGCACGCGGACCTCGGTGACCCCGCCCAGCGCGGCGTGCCTCGCCAGCAGCCAGCGCAGGAACGGCCGGAGGTGCTCGCGCACCCAGGGAGAGGCGAGGTACGTCTCGGTCGGGGAAGGTGGGGCCACGCTCGGTCTCTTCGGGCGGCTCAGGCGCGGCCGGTCAGCGTCGCCTCGATACGGACGACCGCCGCCGGCGAGTACAGGTAGGTCACGACGGTCCGGTTGGAGCCCTGCGCCTTGTTCAGCACGGCCCGGGCCAGGCCCGGCTTGTTCCCCCGCAGCTCCAGCCGCGTGATCACCCGACCGATCTTCTGCTTCGAGACCCCCAGCCGCCGCCCGATCTCCGTCGGCGACAGCCAACCGTCCTCGACCGTCGGCCGCAGCTCCGGCAGGGTCTGACCCAACGCGATCTCGCAGGCGGAGACCTCGTAGGCCGCGCGGACGTCGTCGTCGATCTGGCCGAGCCCCGACAGCGTGTCCAGGGTCTCTTGGAGGCTCCGGGTGCGGAACCTGCGGTCGTCCAGCTCGAGCTTGCGGGCGAGCCGGCGCTCCCGATCGATGCGCGGATCGCCCACCAGGGTCGTCGTCGACGTCACCTCCACCTGAACGAACCCGTCGCCCTCGACGCGGCGCCCGGGGTCGTACCGCCCGTCACGGAGCAGCTGCGGCATGACCTCGTCGACGAGGAACCGACGCAGCCGCTTGCCGACCGGCTTGCTGGTCTTGGCGAGCACCAGGTGCAGGCCCGTCTCGAACAGGATGAGCAGCCCCCGGTTCACGCGGCTCGACACGGCGACGGGGCTGTCCTTGGCGAGCTCCTTGAAGGCGGCGAGGTCCTCTCCGCGCAGCACGAGGTAGTCGTGGCCCTCGATGAACTCGTCGGCCCAGTCGCCGGCGATCTTGTTGGCGAGCCGCTTGCCGGCGTTCGCGTAGCCGAGGGCGGCGCCGACCTGGCGCGCGACCCACGACGGCCGCCCCTTGCAGGTCAGGGTGGTGAGCGGCCTTCCCTCGAAGTCGCTGTTGAGCTGGATGAGCGGGTTCATGGTTCCCTCCTCGGGACGTTGGACGGCACCGACAGGGCGGCGACGCGGTGTTGGAAGCGCAGCAGGGCCTCGCGATCGGCGAACTCCACCTCGATCACGACGCCCCCCTCTTCGATGGTCAGGACGGGCATCTGGCCGCCCCAGCAGGACAGGCGGACGTCCGGGTCCTGCACCGTCGCGCTGGCCTTGAGCAGCCCGCCCTCCAGCGCGGGCGTGAGCAGCAGCTGGGGCGCGGCGCTCACGCCTGCTCCGCTGGGGGCGGCGGCGCCAGGAAGCGGCCGATGTCGGCGGTGTCTCGACTCCGGGGTACGCGCGGCAGGCTCCGCAGGAACAGGCGTCCGTAGGGGCGCGTGAGGAGCCTCGGGTCGAGCACGACGACCACGCCACGGTCGCCCGATCCGCGGATCAGCCGGCCGAAGCCCTGCTTGAAGGCGAGCACGGCACGCGGCAGGCCGTGGTGCAGGAACCAGCGGGGGTCGTGCTCTCGGATGGCGTCGAGCACCGGGTCTTCGGGGCTCGGGAAGGGCAGTCGGTCGATGACCACGCAGGACAGCGACTCGCCGGGCACGTCGACGCCGGCCCAGAAGGACTCCGTGCCCAGCAGGACGGAGCCCACGTCCTCGCGGAACGCCGCGACGAGCGCGGTCCGGGGCTGCTCGCCCTGCCGCATCACCCGGAAGTCGGAGCTCGCCGCCCGCCGGTGGGCGCGGTCGAGGTTCCTGTAGGACGTGAACAGCCCGAGGGTCCGCCCGCCCGCCTGCTGGATCGACTCCAGCACGTGCGAGGCCACGCTCGCCGGCCAGACCGGATCGGTCGGATCGGGCAGGCCCCGAGGCACCACCAGCAGCGCCTGCTCCGCGAAGTCGAACGGGGAGTCGACGACGAGCTCCCGCGGCTCGGGCACTCCCAGCTCGGCCTTGGCCATCTCGAAGGACCGGTCCGTCGAGAGCGTGGCCGAGGTGACGACGGCGGCGTGGACCTGGTTGAACAGCAGGAGCCGCAGCCGGTGGCTGACCTGGATCGGCTTGGCGCAGAGCACACCTCGCCCCTGGCGGTCCTCCTCGATGAACGTCACGGCGTTGGGGTCGTCGAGCGCGAGGGCGGACCGGATGCGCTCGGCCGTCTCGCCGCACCGCTCAGCGAGCCGGGTGAGCCGGCGCGCTTCGGCCTTGTCCGCGCCCTCGGCGGCGGCGGCGTAGACCCTCGAGGCCTGGTGCAGCCGCTGAACGAGCTCGGCGTGGCGGATGGCGCCGGAGGTGCGCAGTCGGACTCGGTAGGAGTGCGAACGACGGAGCTGGCCCAGGTCACGGCAGAAGGCGACAGACCACTGGCGCAGGATCTCGGGGAGGCTGCTCGACGCGATCTCCTCGAGGGGCGCCGTGAGCCGTCGGAGCGACGCGTAGCTCACGCGGAAGCCGAAGAAGTCGCGGGCGATGTCGGCGGCCTTGTGGGCCTCGTCCAGGACGACGACGTCGAAGGGCGGGAGCACGATGTCCTCGCCGGTCGCGTGGCGGACGACCAGGTGGGCGAACAGCAGGTGGTAGTTGGCGACGACCACGGTGCTCGCGGCGGCACGCTCTGCGGCCTGGCGGTGGTGGCAGCTGCCGTGCTGGGGACAGTCGCTCCCGAGGCAGTCCTCCGACCGGACCGAGAACCGCCGCCACAGCGAGTAGTCCGGCTGGAACGGCAGCTCGGAGACGTCGCCGTGCACAGTGGTCCGCGCCCAGTCGACGAGCTGCTCGACCCAGCCGGCCTGGTCGGGCTCGAAGGCCGCGCCGAGGGTGCCGCCCTGCTCCTCCTGCTCGAGCCGCCGTCGGCAGAGGTAGTTGCTCCTCCCCTTCATCAGCGCGAAGGAGAAGTCGACGGGGAGCAGCTCGGCGAGCAGGGGCAGGTCCTTGCCGACCAGCTGTTCCTGGAGGGCGATGTTGGCTGTGACGATCAAGACCCGACGCCCGGTGCACGCCGCGTCGAGGATGGTCGGCACGAGGTACGCGAGGCTCTTGCCGGTCCCGGTCGGCCCTTCGACGAGGAGGTGGCGCCCGTCGTCGATGGCGAGCTCGACGCCGCGGGCCATCTCGATCTGTCCGGGACGCGGGGCGTAGCCATCGAAGTGCTGAGCCAGCAGCCCGCCGGCGCCGAAGACGTCCATGAGGTCGGTCATCGGGCGCCTCCCGACAGGAGGCTGAGCTCGGCGCGCGCCTCCTTCGTCAGCGACTCACGCCCGTGGTCGAGGGCCTCCTCGCTGAGCCCGAGCCGGGCGGCGGCATCGGCGCGAGCCTCGGCGATCAGCTGGGTCGCGAAGGCGTCGGCGATGAGATCGAGGGCGGCGTCCCAGGCGGCGGCCGCCTCGGGGTCGGGCTCCTCGATGATGACGCCTCGAAGGGTGACTCCCACGACCGCTGACTCCTGGCTCGCTCAGCCCGGGATTGGGCTCGCCAGGTCCCATGAGCAGCAGTCGTGCCAGCTCTCGAAAACGCTGTACTGATGGGCGGTTGCGCCTCCAGGCATCGGTGGCGTGAGCCCGAACTCACGGTCTGGGTCGACGGGAATGCGGAACGGGTCGACGATGTCGCGATTTGGGTCGGTAGCGGCGCGGTTCGGGCCGGCGGCGCGCGGTTCGTGTCGAGAGGCGGACCCCGACGGGTCGCTGGCGCGCCCCAGGTGGCGCGCATCGGCCTCGCGTGCGAGCGCGTCCGCGCGTCTTGCAGACCTCCCAGACCTCGCAGACCTGGGACGCAGACCTCGACGGACGCGATTTGCGCCTATGCCACAAGGACTTGCGGCCGCCCGCAGACCTCGCAGACCTCTCCCCCGCTCCCCTTGGTCGGATCCCGGGTTCCGGACCTCACGCTCCGGTAGCGGTTCGATACCGTCAGCGTGTGAGATCCACCCTCACGCGTAGTCGGCGGAGGGGAGGTCTCGGAGGTCTGCAGGACCTTCGAACTTGGCGTGAGTACAGGAGAATCCATCGCAGACCTGCGATGCGAGCGAGGTCTGCAAGGTCTGCGAGGTCTGCGGCCTGAACAGCGCTCGCGGCGGTCTTTCCTTGACAGGAGCCCCGGATGGCACCGGTGTTGCAGTCGACGTCTTGACCCGGCCTCGGCCGTGACGACCCCAGCGGAGAAGGACCCCCATGCCCCAGGCCATCAGCTACTGCCGCGTCTCCTCCGAGGAGCAGGCCCTCAAGGACATCTCGATCCCGGCCCAGCGCAAGGCCATCCACCGCTGGGCGGCGCAGCAGCCCACGCTCGAGGTCGTGCGCGACTTCGTCGACAGCGGGATCTCCGCCTACGCGCCCGCCGACAAGCGGCCCGGCTTCTGCGAGATGGTCTCCTTCTGCCGCAAGCACGACGTCGACATGATCCTCGTGCACAAGCTCGACCGGTTCAGCCGGAACCGGGAGGAGTCGATCCTCTTCAAGAGCCTGCTGCGCCGCCACGGCGTGAAGGTGCAGTCGATCACCGAGACCTACGACCCCGACACCCCGCAGGGCTTCCTGTACGAGGGGATGATCGAGGTCATCAACCAGTTCTACTCGATGAACCTCGCCACCGAGACCCTCAAGGGGATGCGCGAGAACGCCGAGCGCGGCTACCACAACGGGGGCCGGACGCCCTTCGGCTATCGGCTGGAGAAGGTCACCGACGGCAGCCGCGAGCACAAGCGCCTGGTCCCCGGGCCGGACGAGGAGGTCGCCCTCGTCCGCGAGATGTTCCGGCTCACCGTCGACGAGGGCATGGGCATCAAGGCCATCGCCAACGACTTCAACGCACGCGGCGTGCCGGGCCCTACGGGGCGCCTGTGGAACAGCTCCGCCATCTCCCACGTCCTCCGCAACCGCGTGTACGTCGGCGACCAGGTCTGGTCGAAGAGCCGCAAGAAGGGGCGGGCCGGACGGCAGAAGCAGCCCGAGGAGAAGTGGATCATCACCGAGAACGCCCACGAGCCGCTCATCGACCGCGCGATCTTCGACAAGCGACAGGAGCTCGCCGCGAAGCGCCGGTTCATCAAGCACGACTCGCCCCGCCGCCACGTGTCGTACCTGCTCAGCCGGCTCATGGTCTGCGGCAACTGCGGCGCCAACTTCGTCGGGCGACGCCACAAGTACACGAGCCGCAAGACCGGCGAGGTCACCTACCGCTACCGCTACTACTGCGGCTCCTACCTCAACAAGGGGCCGTCGGTGTGCCCACCGCTGGGCATCGACCGGGACTGGGCGGACGACTTCGTCCTGACCGCCATCCAGGCCCGCCTGGGCACCAAGGGCGGGCTGCTGGAGATGGAGCAGCGGATCGCCGAGCGCATCGAGGCGCGCCGCAAGGTCTACGGCGACAGCCGGCGCTCGCTGGACCAGAAGGTCGCCGACTGCGACCGTCGGATCGCCAACTACTTCCAGGCCATCGGCGACGGCGTCGACGCGAAGACCTGCCGCGAGCACATCGCCGCGCTCGCCGAGAAGAAGGCCCGGCTGGAGGCGGAGGCCGCGATCCTGCAGGACCAGGACTACTACGAGGCCGCGAAGGAGAAGAACCTCCGGCTCCTGCGGCAGTTCGCCGCGAAGTTCGAGGACGGCTTCGACCAGCTCGCCTTCGGGGTCCGCCGCCAGGTGGTGCTCTACTTCATCAAGAGCATCGAGGTCGTGGACCGTCGGAGCCTCAACGTCACCCTCCGGGTGCCGATCGACAACGCGGGGATCAAGCTCCTCACGGACGAGCTGGACGCCACACTGGAAGCCGATCCGGGGGTCAGCGACGGGTCGTTGCTATCAGGCGAGTCTCGGGGAGCCAATACGTGCCAGACCGGAGAAAGCTCCGTCCTGGCGTCCTGGGTGGTTTACAGCCGCATCCCAGGTAGAAACTAACGAGACCCTCGTCCTTCGCGGCGGGGGTCTCGTGGTTCTGGGGGTCGGGGTCGGGAATCGTGCCAGGGCGAATCGTGCCACTCGGCGGAATCGTGCCATCGCGCGCAGCCGACGGGCGGGAAGGCGAAGCTGGAGAGGGCGCTGGCGTACCAGGCGCTGCTGGACGCCGGCGAGGTGGAGAGCCGGGCGGCGCTGGCGCGGCGGGAGGGGCTGACGCGGGCGCGGATCACGCAGGTGATGACGTTGTTGAGGCTGGCGCCGGAGATCCAGGGTCGGGTGCTGGCGGGGACGGCGGGGGCGTTCTCGGAGCGGGGGCTGCGAGGGGTGGCGATGATCGGGGAGCCGGGGGAGCAGATGGCGACGTTCGAGGAGATCGCCGGGGAAGAGGCCGAGCAACCCGCCGCTTGACCTACCTTGCCCCGAGGCGGCCGTAGCTCTCGTCGCCGCCAGGGTGACCTTGCCCGGTTTTCACGGACCACTTCGTTAGGTCGTTTCTCGCTTTCGTAGGATACCCGTGGCGGCCTTCTCGGACCGCTGGGGACTCTCGCAACATCTTGGATGGACAGGGCTCGGGTTCACGCCGCCCTCGCCTGTCGCGCCCTGTGGGCGGCTTCGTAGTCGACGGGGCTGACGTACCCGAGGGTGGAGTGCCTCCTGCGGTGGTTGTAGAAGCGGTGGATGTAGTCGCCGACGGCTCTTCGGGCTTCGTGCTCGTCGCGCCAGGGGCCCTCGGGGATGACGAGTTCCTGCTCCATGGTTCCGAAGAAGGACTGGGAGACGGCGTTGTCCCAGCAGTCGCCCTTGCGGCTCATGGACGGCGTCGCTCCGATGGCCTGGAGTGCGTCCCGGTAGTCGGCGCTCATAGGTGATCACTTAAGGCCGACCGGTTCGAGCCCCATCGATAGCCGACCGCATCTTCGTTCCTTCTTCGGCGCCGCGCGAGCGGCGTTCGTGGCGAGGTAGGTGACGACGCGGCGAAGGACTCGCCTCGGCCCGGTTCGATGCACGGCGGCGCAGAGCCGGCGCAGGAAGAGCTGCGCGACCATCGCGACCTTGCGCGTAGAGATCGCGACGCCGGTCGCGACCTGGGCGACGTGGGCGATGAATCGCTTGAGGAGTGCCGCGGCCAGGCTCGCCCAGATGAGGCCCTCCGCGATGTGCTCGTTGGCCGTGTCGAACCTGTGGAGGTTGGCGTAGGACTTCCACTCTTTGAAGAGCAGCTCGATCTGCCAACGGAAGCGGTAGAGCCTGCCCACATCGAGGGGAGTGAAGGTCTCTCGAGGCAGCTCCGTGCAGAGCCAGGTCATCCAGGGGTCGCGACCCGGCAGGAGTACGAGCCGAAAGACCTCGCCCGGAGCCGCGCGAAAGACCACGTCGAGGTCGAGGGACTCGTCGCTGTGCTCGGCGAGGAGCGTGCGGAGCGCAACCGGCTCGGGAAGCTCAGTCACGCCGTCAGGGCCGTGGATGGCAACGACTCGGGGCTTGTAGGCCCTGCTGAGTCGGAGAATCCAGAGGGCTCCGGCCCGGCGCAGCTCCCGGAAGTAGGCGACCGAGGGATAACCTCGGTCCGCGAGGAGCAGCATCCCCTCGAGCTCCGCCGCATCGGGCAGAAACTGCCTCTCGGCTTCCTTGTCGGGCGCCAACTCCACGCGGATGACCTCGTCTCTCAACCCGCTGTAGGTCACGTGAAGCTCAACCGCGGCGGGGTCGTTCTTCTTGAACCTCCCGGGAAACGTCTCCCGGAGCGACTCCTTCAGCGCAAACGACGAGCCGTCGTGAATCACGATGTCCTCGAAGCGCTCGAGAGCCGAATCCGCCGCCGGCGCCAGCGTCGGCATCGCGAACGCCAGGAGGAAACGATCGACGACCGCCCGCATGAACGCGGGGAAACCGGGGTGCGCGAGGCGGTTGTAGAAGGCCTTGTACGCCGTGGACGTGTCGTGCCGATAGTTGAACTCCCGGCAAAGGTCCGCGATGGACTCGACGGTGCCGCCGCCGATCCCGCCGAGCAGCGTCGTCAGCAGGCGCGCCGGTGTCACGACCCGAAGCCGCCGGCTCTGACCCGTCGCAAGGCCGAGCGCGTTGATCTCGTCAGGTGAGAGCGCCGACTCCAAGGTCGAGGCGCAAGTCGCTATCGTGCTCCGGGGCATCCGTCGCCGCCTTTCTCAATGCTTCGCAACATCGAGATTCTCACGCGGCGGGTGCCCCGTCCATCCGGACGCCAGCTCTTAAGATCTCACCTATGACCGACTCCTAGGCGGCCGGGCACCTTCCGCCTAGGCGGGACAGTCCTCGTCCCGAGGGGCCGGCAGCCTGCGATCAGCGGCGACGGGAGCGGTCTCGAGAAAAACCATGCAATCCGCAAGAAACCGGGTTGACCTGAACACCTGTTCACGTATCGTCGACCCGTCGCCGCGGAACCCACGCAGGAGCAGAACCATGGCCAAGCGCAAGTCCTCGTCCTCGAACACTCCCATCGCCTCATCGCCCAGCGACCCGATCGACGAGCGTCGCCGCGCCCTCGATCTGGCCGTCACCTCGATCGAGCGCGAGTGGGGCAAGGGCTCCATCATGCGCCTCGGTGCGAACCAGTCGCTGAACGACGGCATCCAGGTGATCTCCACGGGCTCCCTCGGCCTGGACATCTGCCTCGGCGTCGGCGGGCTCCCCCGCGGCCGCATCATCGAGGTCTACGGCCCGGAGGCCTCCGGCAAGACGACCCTCGCGCTGCAGACCATCGCCGCCGCCCAGCGCGGAGGAGGCCTCGCGGCCTTCATCGACGCCGAGCACGCGCTCGATGTGGACTACTCCCGCAAGCTGGGCGTGAACACCGAAGATCTGCTCATCAGCCAACCCGACACCGGCGAGCAGGCGCTCGAGATCTGCGAGACGCTCGTCCGCAGCGGGGCCCTCGACATCATCGTGATCGACTCCGTCGCGGCCCTCGTGCCCAAGGCCGAGCTCGAGGGGAACATGGGCGACTCGCTCCCCGGCCTCCAGGCGCGGCTGATGAGCCAGGCGCTCCGGAAGCTCACCGCGGTGGTCTCGAAGAGCCGCTGCATGGTGGTCTTCATCAACCAGATCCGCATGAAGATCGGCGTCATGTTCGGCAGCCCCGAGACCACCACGGGCGGCCGGGCGCTGAAGTTCTACTCGTCCGTCCGCGTCGACATCCGTCGGATCGGCTCCATCAAGCAGGGCGACCGCGTGCTCGGCAACCGGACGCGCGCGAAGGTCGTGAAGAACAAGGTCTGCCCCCCGTTCCGCAGCTGCGAGTTCGACATCATGTTCGGCGAGGGCATCTCTCGCACGGGCGAGCTCCTGGACATGGCCGTGGACCTCGGCCTGGTGCGCAAGAGCGGGTCCTGGTTCTCCTACGGCGACGACCGCATGGGCCAGGGCCGCGAGCAGGCGCGCGCGTTCCTCGCCGAGAACGTCGACGTGCAGAACGAGATCGAGCGCCGCATCCTCATCGAAGAGGGGATCCTCCCGCCCGAGGCCGACACCGGGATGCCCGTCGCCGAGGCTTGAGCACGGAGCAGTCCGGGGGTCGCCTCACCGCAACGCCCGGACTGCTAGCCTTCGATCGATCCCGGCGCACGTTCTCTGCGCCCGGCAGCATGAGGATCGGTCGACCTTGGAACTGAACGACATCCTTCGCACCGCCATGTCGCATGGGGCGAGCGACATCCACCTTCGAGTGGGAATCCCCCCCATGCTGCGGATCGACGGCGCCTTCGTGCCGCTCCGCGACCTCCCCCGCCTGACCCCCGAGCAGACCGCTCAGTTCGCGGCCGGGATCATGAGCAAGGCGCAGAAGGAGCGCTTCTCCAAGACCATGGAGCTCGACATGGCCTACGGGGTGCGGGGCCTGGGGCGCTTCCGCGCGAACGTCTTCCGGCAGCGGATGACCCTGGGCCTGGTCTTCCGAGCCATCAGCTCGAAGATCCTCGGCTTCAAGGACCTGAACCTCCCGCCGGTGATGGAGAAGATCTGCGAGGAGCACCGCGGCCTCGTGCTGGTGACGGGCACCACGGGCTCGGGCAAGTCCACCACGCTCGCCGCGATGATCGATCACATCAACAGCAGCCGCAGCAGCCACATCCTCACCATCGAGGACCCGATCGAGTACATGCATCGGGACAAGCGGTCGATCATCAGTCAGCGCGAGGTCGGCACGGACACGGGGTCCTACGCAGCGGCCCTCAAGTCGGCCCTCCGCCAGGACCCGGACGTCATCCTCGTGGGCGAGATGCGGGACCTCGAGACGGTCGAGATCGCCCTCACGGCGGCGGACACCGGTCACCTCGTCATGTCGACGCTGCACACGCTGAACGCCGTGGAGACCATCACCCGAATCGTGTCCCTGTTCCCCCCGCACCACCAGGACGGCGTCCGCCTGCAGCTGGGGGGCCTCGTGCGGGCCATCATCTCCCAGCGCCTCGTCCCCCGGGCCGACGGCAAGGGTCGCGTCCCGGCCATGGAGATCCTGGTGAACACCGGACAGGTCCGGGAGTACATCGAGAGCGCCGAGCGCCTCAAGGAGCTCACGGACGTCATCGCCAAGGGCGCCGCGACGTACGGCATGCAGACCTTCGACCAGTCGCTCTACCGCTCCTACAAGGCGGGCGACATCACGTACGAAGAGGCGCTCAAGGCGGCCTCCAACCCGGACGACCTCGCCCTGCGCGCCTCCGGCGTCGTCTCCTCCGCGGACCACTTCTAGAGGCACCCCACGTAGGAACCGCTTCGCTTCGGCTTCGCCGATTCCTCCGCGGGGGCCCCGCTCTGCCCTCATGAACTCCGGTCGGCCTCGTGCCGAGCGCCTCCCTGCGCGCGCTTGAGGCGCTTGCGTCTCCGGTTCCTTCAGGGACCGATCCCGGTAGACTCGCGCGCCTCCCGGGAGCCGTGATGAAGACCGCCGACATACGCCGCGCTTTCCTCGACTACTTCGCCGCCGCGCAGCATGAGGTGGTGGCCAGCAGCTCCGTGATCCCGGAGAACGACCCGACGTTGTTCTTCGTGAACGCCGGGATGGTCCAATTCAAGGACGTGTTCACCGGCCAGGACCCCCGGCCGTACACCCGGGCGACCACCGTGCAGAAGTGCATGCGCGTGTCCGGCAAGCACAACGACCTCGAGAACGTCGGCTTCACGGCGCGCCACCACACCTTCTTCGAGATGCTCGGTAACTTCTCGTTCGGCGACTACTTCAAGGACGAAGCGCTGGCGATGGCCTGGCGGTTCCTGACCGAGGTCATGGGCCTCCCGGAGGACCGCCTGTACGTGACGGTCTACCGGGAAGACGAAGAGTCCGCGGCCATCTGGCGCCGCCTCGGGGTGCCCGAGGACCGCATCGGGCGGTGCGGGGAGAAGGACAACTTCTGGTCGATGGGCCCCACCGGTCCTTGCGGGCCCTGCTCGGAGATCTTCTGGGACCTCGGCGAGACCTTCGTGCCCGACGACGAGCCCGACCCCTGGGGCTTCGGCCACGACGCCGGTCGCTACATGGAGATCTGGAACAACGTCTTCATGCAGTTCGAGCGCTACCGCGAAGGCGCCGACCCGGACGGCCCGATCCTCCAGCGCGACCTCCCGAAGCCGTCCGTGGACACCGGCATGGGCCTCGAGCGCCTCGCCGCCGTGGTGCAGGGGCACACGTCGAACTGGGGCATCGACGACTTCCAGACCATCATCGCGTCGGGGGCCCGCGCCGCCGGGATCACGTACGGCGCGGACGAGAGCAAGGACGTCTCTCTGCGGGTCATCGCCGACCACGCCCGCGCCGCCGCGTTCCTCGTGGCAGACGGGATCATGCCGTCCAACGAGGGCCGGGGATACGTCCTGCGGCGCGTGATGCGGCGGGCGATCCGGCACGGCGTGAAGCTCGGCATCGAGGCCGCGTTCATGGCCGACGTCGCGGGCACCGTCTGCGACATCATGGGCGACGCGTACCCCGAGCTCGTGGAGAAGCGAGCGTTCATCGACAAGGTGGTGGCCAACGAGGAGCGCGCCTTCCGGGAGACGCTCGACCGGGGCCTCGCGCTCATCGACGAGGCGCTCGCCGGGCTCGCCGCGCCCGCCACCCTGGACGGCGCCACGGTCTTCCAGCTGCACGACACGTTCGGGTTTCCGCCGGACCTGACCCAGGTCATCTGCTCCGAGCACGGCTTCGGCGTGGACATGGAGGGCTACGCCCGCCACATGGAGGACCAGCGCGCCCGCGGCCGCGCCGCCTGGAAGGGGTCCGGCGAGGGCGCCGTGGAGGACGTCACCCGCGTGATCGAGGGCAGCGGCGACTTCCTGTTCACCGGCTGGGACGGCACCGACGGCGCCGGGACGGTCCGCCTCGTCCTGCGCGACGGGCAGGCCGTGGCGGAGGCAGGCGAAGGCGCGGAGATCCGCTTCGTGACGGACCAGAGCCCCTTCTATGCCGAGGCCGGCGGCCAGGTCGGCGACACGGGCGTCGCCGGCTCCGACGGGGCGCGGCTGCGCGTGACCGACACCCGCAAGCCCGGCGGATCGGTGCATGTGCACCACGCGGTGGTCGAGCACGGCACCGTGCGGGTGGGCGACGCCCTCCGGCTCGAGGTCGACTCGGGGCGCCGGGGCGACATCATGCGGAACCACACCGCCACGCACCTCCTGCACGCCGCCCTGCGCGACGTCCTCGGCGAGCACGTGCAGCAGAAGGGCTCGCTGGTCGACGACGAGCGCACCCGGTTCGACTTCTCGCACTTCGAGCCCCTGACCGCAGGCGAGCTGGCCGCGATCGAAGACCAGGTCAACGCCCAGATCCGCGCCGACGTACACACGGTGACGGTCGAGACCGACCAGGCGTCGGCCAAGGCGATGGGGGCGATGGCGCTCTTCGGGGAGAAGTACGGCGACTCGGTGCGCGTGGTGCAGGTCCCCGGCTTCTCGACCGAGCTCTGCGGCGGGACCCACTGCCGCGGCACCGGCCAGATCGGGCTCCTCAAGATCGTGAGCGAGGCGGGCATCGCCGCGGGCGTCCGACGCGTGGAGGCGATCACCGGCCGCGCCGCCTTCGCCTACCTGCGCGACCTGGAGCGCGCGCGCGCGACCGTCGCGGAGAGGCTGAAGACGCCCGTGGACCAGACGGTCGCCCGCCTCGACAAGGTCCTCGAGGACCGGAAGGCGCTGCGTCGGGAGGTCGAGACGCTCAAGCAGAAGCTGGTCGCCGGAGGCGCGGGCGGCGGACCGCGACCCGTGGACATCGGCGGCGTCTCGGTGCTCGCCGTGACGCTGGAGGGCGCTTCGGGCAAGGAGCTGCGCGGCCACGCCGACGTCCTCATGGACCAGCTCGGCGAGGGCGTCGTGCTGCTCGGGAGCAGGGACGGCGCCAAGGCGGGCCTGCTGGTCAAGGTGAGCAAGGCCCTCACGGGTCGCATCCGCGCCGGCGATCTCGTCAAGGAGATCGCTCCGATCGTGGGCGGTCGAGGCGGCGGCAGGCCGGAGATGGCCCAAGCCGGGGGCAAGAGCCCCGAGCACCTGGGCGACGCCCTGGAGCGCGCCAAGGACCTCATCGCCGAAGCCCTCGCGTAGTAGGGTCTGACCATCTTCCAGGCCCGCGACCGCAGGGAGGGGTGTTGATGCTCGAACCCGCCGCCCTGCGCGCAGCCCTCGCGGATCTGCCGGTCCCCCTGATCGTCCTCGACGCGGACGGCCGCATCGTGGTCGAGAGCCGCGGGTTCCTCGCCATGGCCGAGCTGCCTCCCGGGGCGAAGAGCCTGGCCTCCGGGAAGATCGTCTCGGAGCTGCCGAACATGCAGCACCCCGACCTCCAGGCGATCCTCTCGAGGATCCTCGCCGGCGACCGCCTGCGCGGCGTGCCCCTGGACTTCACGACGCTGCGCGGGGTCCAGCTCAGCGTCGCGGTCGACTCGGGGCCCCTCGGCGACGGCACCTTCTGGATGACGGTGCGCGACCTCGCCGAGCGCGACCCGCTCGCGGGCCGACTCATCCAGGCCCAGCGGATGGAGTTCATGGGCGTCGCGGTGACGGGCGTGATCCACGACCTGAACAACATCCTGACGGGCCTCGGAGGCACGCTCGAGCTGCTCCAGGAGGGCCAGGCGAGCGACGAGCTGGTGCGCAGCCTCTCCGCCCTGCTGCGACGGTCCCGCGACCTCACCCGTCGTCTGCTCGAGGCCGCCCGGCCCCGGTCCGAGGGGGCGGCACCCCTGGATCTGCGCACCCCGGTGCGGCAGGCCGCCGACCTCATGCGCAACTCCCTGGGCGACGGCATGCGCGTGGTCCTGGACCTGCCCCGCCGCCAGGTCCCGGTGCGCGCCGATCGCACGGAGTTCGTCCGCACCCTGTTCAACCTCGCCATCAACGCCCGCGACGCCATCGGCCGGGAGGGGGGCGAGATCCACCTCGAGGTCGAGATCCGGCGCGACCCGGGGGTCTGTCGCTCCAACCGGTGGATCGGCCCCGACCACGCCCGCATCCGGGTGTGGGACACCGGCCCCGGGATCGCCGCGGAGACCGCGGCCCGCGTCTTCGAGCCCTTCTTCTCCACCAAGGCCCCCGACCGCGGGACGGGGATGGGCCTCAGCGTGGTCAAGCGCGTGGTCGTCGCCCACCACGGGACGATCGAGTACGTCGACCTGCCGGACCGGGGCGCCTGCTTCGACATCCACCTCCCGGTCTTCCGGGGCGCGGTGGAGGACGACGAGCCCACCCGCGTGATGACCATGGCGCAGTCCACGGCGCCCGCGAAGCCGCTGCACGGCCTGCGCATCCTGGTGGCCGACGACGAGCCGGCCCTGCGGCTCATGCTGGGCGACGCGCTCACGCTGCGGGGCGGCACGGTCACCACCGCCGAGGACGGCCGAACCGCGATCGCCGCCATCGAACGCGCGGAGCGTCGGGGGGAGCGGTTCGACTGCGCCGTCATCGACTTCCACATGCCGGGCGTGGGCGGCGTGGACGTCCTGCGCAGGGCGCGCGATCTCGACCCCGCCCTTCAGCTCATCCTCTGCACCGGCATGGAGCCCGCGGCGAGCCTGCGTGAGGAGCTCCAGGCCCTCTCGGCCCGCTTCCTCCCGAAGCCCTTCCGGCTCGACGAAGCCGTCGACGCGATCCTCGGCCGATGACGGGCACCGACTGGTTCGTGCCGGAGGGGGAGGTCGGCGTCCTCCTCAACGCCAACGCGGGGCGAGTCACGAAGCGCATGGCCCGGCAGGTCCAGGCGGCCTGCCCCGACGCGGTCGTCTTCTGGACCCGCTCGCTGGACGAGGCCCAGGACGCCCTCGAGGCCGCCCTGGAGTCCGAGATCTCCGTGCTGTTCGCGGGCGGCGGCGACGGGACGATCATCGACGTCGCCAACCGGCTGATCCGGTATCGCCACACGCCCACCCTGGGGATCCTGAAGCTGGGCACCGGCAACGCCCTGGCCTCCTGGGTGGGCGCCCGAAGCGTCGCCGCGGATCTCGGCGCGTGGCATCGAGGGGACCCGGCCCGACGGGTCCGCATGCGCCTGCTGCAGTGCGGCGGCGAGTCGTTCCCGTTCGCCGGCCTCGGCTGGGACGCGGCCGTCCTCAACGACTACCGCACCGTCAAGAAGCGGCTCCAGGGCACCCCCCTCGAGGCCTACTCCCAGCACCTCGCCTTCTACTTCGCGGCCGCCTTCGGACGCACGATCCCGGCGACGCTGCGTGGTTCGGCGGCCCAGGTCCGGGTGGAGGTGCTGCGCGGCGACGCCTGGCGGGTCGACGTGCGGGGGGAGCGCGTGGGCGATGTGCTCACGGCGGGCGACGTCCTCTACGAGGGCCCGGCTCACCTCGCGGCCTTCGGTACCACGCCGTTCTACGGCTACGCCCTGCGCATGTTCCCGCACTGCGAGGTGAGCCCGAACCACTTCCAGCTGCGGCTCTCGTCCATGGAGGTCCCGACGGTCCTCAACGAGCTGCCGAACCTGTGGACCGGCGCGACGGAGCACCCGAAGCTGTTCGACTTCCTCGCCAAGGCGGTGCGGATCCGGTTCGACCGGCCGATCGCGTACCAGGTGGGGGGCGACGCCCGGGGGACGCGCACGAGCCTCGACGTGGAGCTGCCGGACGTGGTGCTGCCGGTGCTCACCTTCCGCTGACGGTTGTATGACCTCCTCATGGAGGTTCATGGGAGCGGGGCCGAGCCGAGCTTGCGAGGCGAGGCCTGCTCGACGGCAGGCGCTAGCCTGACGGCATGGTCATCAGGAGTGGGTCGCCGGGGCTGACGGTGGGGCATCGTCCCCGTGCCTGAGATTGGCGCCCTCGACCTGGCGACGAGTGCCCGGGCGGTATCTCGAGGCGCGGCATGGGCCGCTGTCCTCGCATGCACAAGTGCGGGTGATCGCCGGTCGTCGAGGCTCCTGTGGACCTTCATCCTGGAGGTCGTATGAAGTACGCAGGCATCGACATAGGCAAAGAGAAGCACTGGGTCGCCATCGTCGAGGACACCGGCGAGGTGGTCGTGAAGAGTCGCTCGTTCACGTCCGACCACGAAGGTCATGAGGCGCTGGTGGAGCTGCTGCAGCGGCACGGGGTGGTGCGGGTCGCCCTCGAGGCGACGGGGCACTACTGGAAGAATCTCTTCATCCGGCTGGTGGGGGAGGTGGAGGTCGCGCTCGTGGACCCGAGTCGCACGCACCACTTCGCGGCACAGGAGGGACGTCGCGCGAAGACGGACGCCGTGGACGCGCTCGGCATCGCACGGTTCTGCGCGGTCCACAAGCCCGAGGCATCGGGTCTGCCGGACGCCGTCATCGAGACGCTGCGCGAGCTGGTCCGCCTCCGCGACCGCTTGGTCCAGGACAAAGGGGACCGACTGAGGCAGCTGCATCGGGCCCTGGACCTGACGTTTCCGGAGTTCCCGAAGATCGTCTCCATCGACAGTCTCCTGGCGTGGACGCTCCTCGATGCGTTTCCCACCGCGACGGCCTTCGCCAAGGCGAAGCAGAACGAGGTCGCCGGGCTCGTCTTCGACGGACGGCAGCGGGTCGGCAAACGTCGCGCCGTCGCCCTTCGTCGGGCGGCGAAGAAGACGGTCGGGGCCTACCAGACCGAGGTGTGGGCGATGCAGGTCCGCATGTACGTCGAGGACCTCGTGCTCTTCGACAAGCGCATTCGGGCCCTCGACGAGCGCATCGAGCGCAGCCTCGACGACCACGACGTCGGCCGGCTCATCACCACCATCCAGGGCGTCGGAACGCAGACCGCCGCCCACATCCTCTCGGCGGCCGGTGACCCCCGCGACTACGACTCGGCCAAGACCTTCGCGGCCTACGCCGGGATCACCCCTCGGACGAACCACAGCGGCAAGCGCGCGCCCAGGCGGGCTCCCATCTGCCGCAAGGGCAGCGCCGAGCTCCGCAAGAAGCTGTGGATGCCGACGCTGACCGCGATGACCATCAACCCGTGGATGACGGCCTTCGCCGAGCGACTGAAGAGCCGCGGCAAGCCGCACAAGGTCATCCGCGTCGCCTGCATGCGGAAGCTGATGACGGCTGTCTACTCCGTCGCCAGGTCAGGAGAACCGTTCGTGCCTCGCGTCCCGATTTTCCTCGAGAGGAGTCGACACGAGGTCCCGGTATCTCAGGGCGCGGCGGCTTCCTTCGTCGCGGGCGGATCGTCCCCGGGCGGGTTGCGCTCGAGGTGCCGCACCGCGCGCTTGCCCCACCGGCCCTCGGGATCGGACGCGGCCAGGGAGCCGAGCACCGTGCGCGCCTCGTCCCGTCGCTCCAGACGCCAGAGGCAGAGGCCGCGCCGGTAGCGCGCCTTGGTGGTGAGCGAGCTGAGGGGATGGTTCTCGACGGCCTGGCGGTACCGCCGCTCGGCCGCCTTCCACTCGCCCTGCTTCCAGTAGAAGTCGCCGACCTGGAGGACGGACTTCGCGAGGCGCGTCGTCGCCCGCTCGCGGACGCGCGCGACCTCCTCGGTGTGCTCGCTGGTCGGGTACTTCGCCTCGAACCCCTCGAGCTGACGGAGACCCCGCCGCGAGTTGGCCTGATCGCGCTGGGCGATGAGGGGCGCGAGCTTGAAGAAGCTCTTCGCCGTGCGGAGCACGATGTAGTCGATCTGCGGGTGCCGCGGGTGCAGGCGCTTGAACTGACGATAGGCGTCCACCGCGTCCGGGTAGGCCGCCTTCTCGTACAGGCAGTCCGCGATCTTCAGCTCGGCCAGCACGGAGTACTGGTTGAAGGGGAAGTGGTTGCGGACCTTCTCGAAGCTCAGAACCGCGTCGTCCCACAGGCCCCGCTTCATCTGGCGGAGCCCCTTCTCGTAGAGGCTCTGAGGCGTCTCGACGATGCGCGTTCGCGCGGGACCGGCCACGCCCTCTCGATCCTGCGCGGCGGCGACCGCGGGCACGGCCATCCACAGCGCGAGGCACACGGCGACGAGGGTGGGGTGGGGGCTCGAATCGGGGCGGGTTGCTAACATGCGGGTCCGTGGCGGCGCCATCCTGCACAAGGGGCAGGCCGGTCGCAAGCGGGCACCGCCGCGGTCGGTTGACACCTCATGGGTTCCTCTTACGTTCCCAGACACCGCGGGATACACCGCGCTTCCCCAAAACCACGCCGCGGTCCAGCCGCGACCCCTCCGAGGAAGACATGGCGCAGGATCCCCAAGACGGCCATCGGCCGCTCGACTTCAGCACCTACCTGATGTCCCTCGGCGCCGCGGCCATGGTCCAGCTGGGCGAGGCGCCCGATCCGGCGGGAGAGACCAGCACCGATCTCGCCGGGGCGCGGCAGACGATCGACCTGCTCGGCATCCTCGAGACGAAGACCTCGGGGAACCTCGAGCCCGCCGAGCAGCGCCTTCTTCAACACTTGGTCCGCGACCTGCGCATGCGCTGGGTCGCGGTGGCCGGGAAGTGATCTCCGGCCCGGGAGGGTTCCCTCATGCGTAGCGACAAGCTCACCGTCAAGAGCCAGGAGGCCGTCGCCACCGCGCAGCAGCTCGCGCGGGAGAACGGTCACCAAGAAGTGGACGTCGTCCACATCCTGCTGGCGATGGTCTCCCAGAAGGGCGGCGTGGTCCCCGGCGTGATCCAGAAGGTCGGCGCCGACGCGGGCAGCCTCACCACCGCGCTCGAGGGCGTCCTGAACCGTCGGCCGAAGGTCTCGGGCGGGCGACAGTTCCTCTCCACCGACCTCGACAAGCTCATCGATCTCGCCCTCACCGAGGCCTCCAAGCTCAAGGACGAGTACGTCTCCACGGAGCACATCCTGCTCGCCGCGAGCGTGGACAAGAAGGGCGTCGGCCAGGCCCTCCGCGACGCCGGGCTCACCTACGACAACGTGCTCCAAGCGTTGGCGGAGGTCCGCGGCTCGCACCGGGTCACGGACGCGAACCCCGAAGACAAGTTCCAGGCGCTCGAGAAGTACGGGCGGGACCTCACCGAGGCCGCGCGGCTCGGCAAGATCGACCCCGTCATCGGCCGCGAGGAGGAGATCCGGCGCGTCGTCCAGGTGCTCTCTCGACGCACCAAGAACAACCCGGTGCTCGTGGGCGAGCCCGGGGTCGGCAAGACGGCCATCGCCGAAGGCCTCGCCCACCGCATCGTCCAGGGAGACGTGCCCGAGAACCTGCGGGATCGGCGCCTCATCGCGCTGGATCTGTCGAGCATGGTCGCGGGCGCCAAGTTCCGGGGCGAGTTCGAGGAGCGGCTGAAGGCGGTCCTGAACGAGGTCACCTCCTCCGAGGGCTCGGTCATCCTCTTCATCGACGAGCTGCACAACCTCGTCGGCGCGGGGAAGACCGAGGGCTCCATGGACGCCTCGAACATGCTCAAGCCGGCCCTCGCCCGCGGGGAGCTCCGCTGCATCGGCGCCACCACGACGGAGGAGCACCGCAAGCACATCGAGAAGGACTCGGCGCTCGCCCGTCGCTTCCAGAAGGTGTGGGTCGAGCAGCCCGGCGTGGAAGACACCGTCGCGATCCTGCGCGGCCTCAAGGAGAAGTACGAGGTCCACCACGGCGTCGAGATCCGGGACATGGCCATCATCGCGGCCGCCCGCCTCTCCCACCGCTACATCGCCGATCGCTACCTGCCGGACAAGGCCATCGATCTCATGGACGAGGCCGCCGCCTCGGTGCGGATGCAGATCGACTCCATGCCCCTCGAGATCGACACGCTCGATCGCAAGGTGCGCACCCTGCAGATCGAGCAGCAGGCGCTGGGCAAGGAGGAGGACCGACAGTCCAAGGAGCGCCTCGGATCCATCGAGCGCGAGCTCGCCGGGCTCATCGAGGAGATGGCCGGGCTCAAGGCCCAGTGGCAGGCCGAGAAGGCGGTCCTGTCCGGCATCCGCGAGAAGAAGGAGAAGCTCGAGGAGGCGCGCGGAGCCATGGAGCGGGCGGAGCGCGAGTCCGACCTGGCGAAGGCCGCCGAGCTCAAGTTCGGGATCATCCCGGACCTCGAGGGCGCCGTGCGCGAAGCCCAGGAGGCCCTCCGCCAGGACGGGACCCGCATGCTCGTGGAGGAGGTGGACGAGGACTCGATCGCCGCCGTCGTCGCCAAGTGGACGGGCATCCCGGTGAGCCGCCTCAAGGAGTCGGAGGTCCAGAAGCTCATGCGCATGGAGGAGACCCTGCGCACCCGCGTGGTGGGTCAGGACGAGGTGCTCAAGGTCGTGTCCGAGGCCGTCCGGCGCGCCCGGGCAGGCCTCCAGGAGGACGGGCGCCCCATCGGCTCCTTCATCTTCTTGGGCCCCACCGGCGTGGGCAAGACGGAGACGGCGAAGGCCCTCGCCGACTTCCTGTTCGACGACGAGACCGCCATCGTGCGCATCGACATGTCCGAGTTCATGGAGAAGCACTCCGTGGCTCGCCTGATCGGCGCCCCTCCGGGGTACGTCGGCTTCGACGAGGGCGGCGTCCTCACCAACGCCATCGCCACGCGACCGTACTCCGTGGTGCTGTTCGACGAGATCGAGAAGGCGCACGCGGACGTCTTCAACATCCTGCTCCAGCTGCTCGACGACGGCCGCATCACCGACTCCCACGGCAAGACCGTCGACTGCCGCAACGTCGTCGTGATCATGACGTCGAACATCGGCAGCCACGGGATCATGGAGCACGCGGGCGACCGGGCGAAGATGGACAGCGTGGCCATGGAGGCCTGCCGCGGGCACTTCCGGCCGGAGTTCCTCAACCGGATCGACGACATCATCGTATTCAATCCGCTGACCCGGGAGCACATCGGCAGCATCGTCGACATCCAGATGGACCGGCTGCGGGACCTCCTCAAGGACCGGCAGATGGGCATCTCCCTCAAGCCGGAGGCGAGCACGCTGCTCGCCGACCTCGGCTACGACCCGGCGTACGGCGCGCGGCCCCTGAAGCGCGCGATCCTGCGCTACCTGAAGAACCCGCTCTCCATGCAGATCCTCGACGGGATGTTCGGAGAGGGGGACCACATCATCGTGGGCGCCGAGGGGGACAGCTTCGTGTTCAGCAAGGACGAGAGCGACCTGCCCGAGCCGGAGGGCCTGGAAGACTCGTTCGTGCTCGGGAACAGCGAGGCCGACGACAGCTACATGGACGTCGAGATGAGCGACGCCAGCGGCAGCGACGAGCCCGAAGACGCCGCCACGACGGGCTGAGACGGACCCCGGGCAGGCCGTCGATTTCGGCCTCAAGTCCGAAGGCGGGGCGCCGATGGGGGGAGCAGTCCCGGAGTCCCCGTTGTCCCGAACCCTGGTGCACCTCGCCGAAGAGGCGACCCTGCTCACGAACAAGCTCCCCGAGGAGCTCGTCGGCCGCCGTCAGGACGACGAGCTCCTCCAGCCCGCCCTCATCGTCGACAGCGGCTCCGACCGCGGCGCCTGCCTCCCGCTCCCCGGACAGGCGGCGCGGCTGATCCTCGGGCGCTCCGAGCGGGTCGACCTGCGCATCCACGACCGCTCCGTCTCCCGACGACACGTCGCCCTGGTGGTCGAGCCCGGCGTGCCCAGGCCCATGGTCGAGCTCGAGGATCTGGGCTCCACCAACGGCGTCAGCGTCAACGGGATCCCCGTCCTCGGCAGCCGCCGCCTCCGCGACCGCGACCGGATCCAGCTGGGCGACATCGAGGTGATCTACCGGCTCCTCCTCCCCGTCGATCTGGAGCACCGCCTGCTCCTGCTCAAGGAGGCGCGAGAGGCCGTCCGCGACCCCCTCACCGGGTGCCGCACGAGGCGGTTCCTCACGCGGAGCCTCCCCACGCTCATGGCGAGCCACCGACGCGCGCGGGTGCCCCTCTCGCTGGTCGTGTTCGACATCGATCACTTCAAGAGCATCAACGACGCGCATGGGCACTCGGTGGGCGACGCCGCGTTGAGGGCCGTCGCCCACGTCCTGGACGACGCCCTCCGCACCGAGGACTACCTCGTCCGCTACGGCGGAGAGGAGTTCGTCGCCATCCTCCCGGGGACCAACGAAGACCGCGCCGCCGCCGCGGCCGACCGGGCCCGGGCCGTCATCGCCGCCTTGGACCTCTCGAAGGCCGCGCCCGGCCTGCGGGTCACCATCTCGGCGGGCGTGGGCGAGCTGCGGCCCGGCGACGACCCCGATCGGTGGTTCGCCCGCGTGGACGACGCCCTCTACCGCGCCAAGCGCGACGGCCGCGACCGCGTCGAGCCGGTGGGCGGCGAGGCGCCCGCGGCCTGATCGCCACCTCGACGGCGCGTGCTATCACTGGCGGGTGCTGCTCCCGACCGTCTACTGCCCGCGCTGCAAGCGGGACTGCCTGATCCACCGCGCGCCCGCCCCGGGCGCCGACGACGACGCGCCCCTGCACGTGTTCTGCGTGGACTGCGACACCCGGCTGGATCGGTTCGGACTGGACCCGGTGCTCACGGAGCGCGACCTCACGGCGGTGCAGGCCCTCGGCTACCTCCGGCTGGACGGGTCACGTCCCGTCGCCGAGGCCGGGTGCTTCGCGACCACGGGCTGCGAGGGCTGCCACAAGATCGACACCCGACCCTGGTAGAGGACGCTTCACGGGTCACCCCCCGACGAGGGTCGTGATCGCGCGACGGGCCTCCGGGTCGAGGTTCACGAACACCACCCCGAAGCCCGGGTGCGGGGCCTTCGCGCTGCGGCCCATCATCTCGGTGTTCCAGGCGACCTCGGCGTCGCACAGGAGCGTGGACTCGGGCCCCGTGCGGAACTCGATCTGCACCCGAGTCCCCTCCTCGAGCGGCACCGGCGCGTCGATGAAGAGCCCCTGTGCGGTCACGTTGCGCGCCTTGTGCACGTAGAGCCCGTCCCGATCGGGGAGGCGAAGCTTCACGAACATGGACCGCCGTGCCATATTTCGAGCCCTTCCAACGAACATGTATATGACGTCCACGGCGCCCGGGTCAATCGACGCGGGCGACGCGTGAGGGCCCCTCGGGAGCTCCCTCGGCGCGACGTCCCAGACGAGAGCATCCACATGGCCGGCCACAGCAAATGGGCCAACATCAAGCAGCGCAAGGGCGCGCAGGACAAGCGCCGCAGCAAGGCGTTCAGCAAGGTCGTGAAGGACATCATGGTGGCCGCGCGCATGGGCGGCGCGGACCCGGACGCCAACGCGCGCCTGCGCCTCGCGATCGTGAAGGCCAAGGCCGTCAGCCTGCCCAAGGACACCTTGGAGCGCGCCGTCAAGAAGGGCGCGGGCCTGCTGGACGGGGAGGCCTACGAGCCCGTGATGTACGAGGGCTACGGCCCCGGCGGCGTCGCCATCCTCATCGAGTGCCTGACCGACAACCGCAACCGCACGGCGCCGGAGGTCCGGTCGGTGTTCGCCAAGCGCGGCCTGGCCATGGCGTCTTCGGGGGCGGCGGCCCACAGCTTCCGACGGGTGGGCGAGGTCCTGCTGGACAAGGAGGGGGTGGGCGAGCTCGAGATCCTCGAGGTGGCGATGGAGCACGGGGGCGAGGACCTGGTCGAGTCCGAGGACGAGCAGGGCACGCCCGTCTTCCAGGCGATCTGCGACATCGGGGACCTCGAGACCCTCCGGGAAGGGCTCGAGGTGGGCGGCTTCACCGTCGCCGAGTACGGGCTCACCTGGCTGCCCACCGTGGAGGTCCCGGTCGAGGGCTCGGACGCCTCGAAGCTGCTCGAGCTCATCGAGGCCCTCGAGGACCTCGACGACACCCAGAACGTGTACGCCAACTTCGAGATCTCCGACGCGGAGATGGAGCGCCTCGCCGGCGCCTGAGAACCCAGCCTTGGCCACTGCCCCCCTGCGTGTCCTGGGGATCGACCCCGGAAGCGTCTGCGCAGGCTGGGCCCTCGCGGGCGGGCGAGGCCAGACCATCCGCTTCGAGGCCGGGGGCGTCCTTCGCCCGCCGCGCGGGGCCGACCTGCCCACCCGCCTCCGGTTCCTGCACGACGAGCTGGCCGCGATCACCGAGCGCTTGAAGCCGGACGCGGTGGCCGTCGAGTCCGTCTTCCACGCCAAACACGCCCGCTCGGCGCTCGTCCTCGGACACGCCCGCGGGGTGCTCCTCCTCGCCGCGACGTGCACGTCGGCGCCGGTGTTCGAGTACGCCCCGGCCCAGGTGAAGAAGGCCGTCACCGGCTCCGGGCGCGCGGGCAAGGAGCAGGTGCGCAAGATGGTCGGGCTGCTCGCCGGGGAGGCGGTCGTCGGCCCCCACGATCAGAGCGACGCCCTCGCGGTCGCCATCTGCCACGTGCACAGCGCGGGCTTCCACGCCCGCCGCGCCGAGGCCGAAGAGCGCATGGCGAAGGCCGAACGTCGGGCGGCGGCGCTCGCGAAGAAGCGGAGAGCCCGATGATTGGACGTCTGACCGGGACCTTGGCCGTGCGCGAGGCCGATCGGGTGCTCGTGGAGACCGCCGGAGGCGTGGGCTACGAGGTCATCGTCCCGGCGCGGACGCTCGTCGGGCTCCCCCCCGTGGGCAGCCCGGTCGTGCTCGTGGTCCACACCAAGGTCCGCGAGGACGCGATCACGCTCTACGGGTTCCTGGACCACGGCGACCGCACCGTGTTTCGGTTGGTGCAGAGCGTCACCGGCATCGGCCCCAAGCTGGCGTTGGCCCTCGTCGGCACCTGGGAGCCGGAGGCGATCGCCCACGCGATCGCGCTCGGCGACGTGAAGGCGCTCACGAAGGTGCCCGGCCTCGGCAAGAAGACCGCCGAGCGGCTCTGTCTCGAGCTCAAGGACAAGATCCTGGGCGTGGTGACGGGGGGGCTCACGGTCTCCCAGATCGTCGCCGTCGCCCCCTCGGCGAGCGCCCCCCCGGCCGTCGAAGACACCACCGCGGCCCTCGCCGCCCTCGGCTACAAGAGGCGGGAGATCGACCGCGCCCTCAAGGCATCGAAGCCGGTCCCCGACGACACGGTCCAGTCGCTGTTGAAGCGCGCCCTCAAGCACCTGAGCCCGGCCTAGACTCCGCCTGATGGATCGCGAACTCGACCCCCACCTGTTGCCCGACGCCGACGAGTTCGTCGACGAGGTCTCCCTTCGCCCGGCGACGCTCCAGGACTACGTGGGGCAGAGAGGCGTGGTCGACAACCTCTCGATCTTCCTCGAAGCGGCCCGGCGCCGCGGTGAGGCGCTGGACCACGTGCTGTTCGCCGGTCCCCCGGGGCTCGGAAAGACGACCCTCGCCAACGTGATCGCGAACGAGATGGGCGTCGCGATCAAGGCCACGTCGGGCCCGGTGATCGAGCGCGGCGGCGACCTCGCGGCGATCGTCAGCAACCTCGAGGAGGGCGACGTCCTCTTCATCGACGAGATCCATCGCCTGAACCGAGCGGTGCAGGAGGTCCTCTACCCCGCCATGGAGGACTTCGAGATCGACATCGTCCTCGGCCAGGGCCCGGCCGCGCGGGCGCTCAAGTTCAACCTGCCGCGGTTCACGCTCGTGGGGGCGACCACCCGCGAGGGGCTGCTCTCGTCGCCCTTCCGCGCGCGCTTCGGGTGGGTGGCGGTGCTCGACTTCTACGCCCCCGAGGAGCTCGCGACGATCGTAGCGAGGTCGGCGGATCTGCTCTCCATCCCCGTGGACGACGCGGCGTGCGAACAGCTGGCCCGCCGCAGCCGCGGGACCCCCCGCATCGCGAACCGCCTGCTCCGTCGTGTGCGGGACTTCGCGGAGGTCGAGGGCGACGGTCGCGTGACCCTCCCCGTCGTGGAGAGCGCCCTGCGCCGCCTCGACGTGGACGACCGCGGCCTCGACAAGATGGACCGGCGCTTCCTCGCCACCCTCATCGAGCGGTTCGCGGGCGGGCCCGTGGGCATCGAGGCCCTGGCCGCCGCCATCGGGGAGGAGCGCGACACCCTCGAGGACGTGTACGAGCCCTACCTGCTGCAGCAGGGGTTCCTGGTCCGCTCCCGACAGGGCCGGATCGCGACGCGCCTCACGTATCAGCACCTCGGGCTGAAGGTCCCGCCGGGCGCCACGGGCTCGTTGTTCTGATGCGTCGCGCGGTCCTCCTCGCGCTCCTCGGCGCGCTCGTGGCCGTGGCCCTCGGGGCGACGGCGTGTCCCAAGGTGGCGGAGTCGGGGTTGCCCATGGTGCCGATGCTCATCGAAGACGAGAAGGTCTGGGTGGAGCTCGCGTCCACCGACGCCCAGCGCGCGCGGGGGCTCATGTACCGCCGCTCGATGAAGCAGAACCGCGGGATGCTGTTCGTCTACCCGCGCAAGGAGCGTCTGTCCTTCTGGATGAAGAACACGTTCATCCCCCTCACGATCGCCTTCCTGGCCGACGACGGCACGATCGTCCACCTGGCCGACATGGCGCCGCAGACGACCACGAGCACCCGGTGCCCGAGGGAGGTCCGCTACGCGCTGGAGATGAACAAGGGGTGGTTCGAGGAGCACGGCATCCAGGTGGGCGCACGTTTCGACTTCACCCTCCCCCACGACTTGGAGGTCCGATGACCGAGCACACCCTGTCCGCAGCCGTCAAGAAGCTGTTCTCGATCTCCGGCCAACGTCTGCACGACGCAGCTCTCCGCCACGCGCACGAGTGGCACGGAACGGCGGACGCGAGCCGTGTACTCGTCGCCATGGAGGACCTCCTCACCAAAGCCCGCAGCTACGCCTACCTCAACAAGCTGCTCGGGTTCTTCGGGTGCGTGTGCGCGCTCGGCGCGATCGGTGGACCGCTCTGGGAGTACCTGGGGGCGGACGACATACCCACAGGGGCGCTGAGCGCGATGGCGACCCTCGGGGGAACGCTTCTGTACCTCGGGGGGATGGACAAGATGCGGCAGAACGTGGTGGAGGACCACATGCGGGCGCTGCTGTTCGACGGAGCCGGGGAGCTCCGGCGAGCCCACACCGCGATCGCCAGGCTCGACCACGGCCTGCCGATGGAACTCAAGCGAGCCCCCGACGCGCCGCCGGAGGGAGCGGAAGTCGCGGAGCATGACTGAGGACGCACGCAGCGGGGAGGGCGAACCTGGACGCGATCTGCGGCTTGGCCTTGCCGCGGGAGCGCTCCTTGAGGCAGTCACCCTCTTGGCGCGATTCGGGTTGGGGCTGGAGTCCACTCGAGACACCGCAGCCCTCGCTGCCTGGACCTTCGGGATTCGCATCCACCACGGCTACATCGGCCTGCTCGTCTTCGCGCTGTCGTACCTTGGCCGCCTCCCCCCGCGGTACCAGTCCTGGGCTCGGATAGTGGGGGTGGCCCTCGTCGTGTCGGATCTCGTGCATCACTTCGTGGTGTTGTGGCCGATCACGGGCGATCATCAGTTCCATCTCCGATATCCAGGCTGACGCAGGATGACGCGCCCCATCGTCCACGCGGCCCCGGAGTGGCTCCGCGACCTCGCCGACGACGACGCGGCGGCGGCCGTCCCCGAGGCCGTGCGCTGGAACCTGCGGGGGATGCTGGCGTGGTGGGAGCAATACCCGGGCTCCATGGACTTCCTGGACCCCGCGGCCGACAACCACGCCCTGAAGGCGCTCCAGACCCGCCTCTACCGAGAGGCGCTCGGAGCCTCCCTCCCGTCCCCCGGCGACGCGCCGCTCCGGATCCTCGACGCGGCCTGCGGGATCGGCCGCTTCGCCGTCCCCCTCGCCCGGGACGGCCACACCGTCCACGGGATCGACGCATGCCTGCCCTCGTTGGAAGCCGCCGCGCGACACGGCGCGGGGCTCGACGGCCTCCGGCTGACCTGGGGCGACGTCCGAGCCCTCGACGCGCTGGGCGAGGCGTTCGCGGGCGAGTACGACCTGGTGCTGGCCTTCGAGCTGCTGTGCTACCTGCCGGATCCCGGGGCCGTCGCCGCCTCCCTGGCGTCTCGCTTGCGCCCGGGGGGTCGTCTGATCGCGTCGGTCGAGGCGTGGCCCGGCGCGCTGCTCTCCGACGCCGCGGGAGTCCGCATCGAGGACCTTCCGGAGGTCCGGCGCACACGCGTCCTCGCCGAACGCGACGAGCGCTGGGTTCGAGCCGGCGATCGCCGAGAAGCCGCGGCTATACTGAGGGGTGCTGGTTTGGCGCCGGCGCTCGTCGCGGGGACGCACTACATCCCCGACGGCCCGCTGGCGGCGCTGCTCGAGCACGAGCGGGTGGGCGAAGTCGCGTACGACGACGCCATCTGCGAGGCGGAGCTTCGGCTCCGTGCGGACGTGGAGATGGGCGCGCTCCCCCGAGCGTGGCTGCTGGTCGGCGAACGACCGAGGTGAGACCGACATGCGCGTGATGCTCGTATTCAGCCCCCGCATGTACTGGCCGTTCGTCAGCGAGGGCGACAACTTCATGGTCCCCCAGTCGTTGGCGTGCCTCGCCGCGATCCTGCGGGAAGGCGGACACCACGTAGGCGTGTACGACTGCATGGCGATGCGCATGGGCTGGCGCAGCCTCGAGAACGCCATGCGCGAGGAGAATCCGGACGTCCTGTGCGTGGGCGAGAACCACGCGCTGTACAGCCACGAGGCCATGAAGGTCGTGGAGATGGCCAAGGAGGTCGTCCCGCGGGCCCTCGTCGTCACCGGCGGCGCCCACTTCAGCAACCTCTACAGCAAGTACATGGCCGAGCACCCGATCGACATCGTGGTGTGCGGCGAGGGCGAGCTGACCCTCCTCGAGGTGGTGGAGAAGTCGGCCGAGAAGGACGTGGACTGGGGCTCGGTGCGCGGGATCGTGTACCGCGACGGCGACCAGCTCGACTCCCCCTTGGTCAAGACGCCGCACCGGCCGCTCATCCAGGACCTCAACTCCCTGCCCATGCCCGCCTACGACCTGCTGCCCATGCACATGTACGGCGGTGAGGCGAAGTACAACTTCAGCCCCGGCGGGGCCACCCTGCACCACTCCCGCGGGTGCACGGCGTCGTGTTCCTTCTGCGTGTGGTGGACGCAGATGGCGAACCGGCACGAGACCGAGGACGGGATGATCGAGCTGCGCCCGCGCTGGCGCACGAAGTCGGTGGAGCGGTCGATCGAGGAGATCGAGACCCTCTATTACAAGTACGACAAGAACGTCTACACGTGGGTCGACGAGTCCTGGAACATCGACGCGCGCTGGTCGGACCAGTGGGCGGACGAGATCATCCGCAGCGACATGGACATCGCGTGGTTCGCCTTCATGCGCAGCGACTGCATCATCCGCGACGAGAAGCGCGGGATCATGGACAAGCTGGTCGCCGCCGGGCTGCGCCACCTGTGCATCGGGGTCGAGCGCGCCGAGGACGAGCGGCTCAAGGACTTCAACAAGGGCTTCTACAACAACGACCAGTTGCGAGAGACCTTCCGAATTCTCGACAAGTACCCGCAGATCTTCAAGCAGGCGACCTTCATCGTCGGCACCAAGTACGAGACCCGGGAGTCGCTCTTCCGGCAGGCGGATCTGGCGAAGGAGCTGAACGTCGACTACCCCGCGTTCCACCCGATCACGCCGGTGCCCGGGACCCCGCTCTTCGACCAGGCCATGCAGGAGGGCTGGCTCACCCTGGAGGACTTCACGGAGTTCGACTGGATGACCCCGCTCGTCGACAGCGACTACATGACCAAGGACGAGATCTCCCGCGCCCTGTACGACATCAACCGCAAGTTCGTGAACCCGGAGTGGCTCATCAAGGGGGTCTTGTCACCCCACGAGTACAAGCGGAACATGTACCGGTGGTGGCTGAAGGTCGCGATGAAGGTCTCGATCGATGCGGTGAAGCAGCGCATCAACCCCCTCGCGAACCCCGACACGTACACCAACCTCGTGAAGCCCGCCTGGTACGACCACTAGTCGGCGGGGCCTCGCGAATCGCCGGGCTGGGAGGCCGACGATGCGGTGGCAGGAGCGGCAGGCCCGGGACCTGATCGGGCGGCTGGAGCGGGAGGGGATCGAGGCCACGCTGCACGGGCGGGGTGTCCAATGGACGGTGACGGCAGCCGCCTGGGAGCGGTGCTGCCGAGTCGACTGTCGCCACTACGCCGAGCCCTCCAAGGCGCTCGAGACGTGGGGACCCCGCGGCAACATGCACCTCCGGCCGTCGACCGGCCCCGCCACGGTGGACGCGGGCCCCGACTACGTCGTGGAGTTCGCGCTGCAGGACGAGCGCCTCGCGGGCCGCACGGACGACCCCGACGAAGCGGTGGCGGCGATGGTCGCGTGGCTCGGCGGGGCGGGCCGCGGGCACCTCATCGACTCCTTCGCCTTCGTCGAGCGGGCGCGACGAACGCTGGACGCGGTCGAAGACATCGTCCTGGATGCGGAGCCGGGCGTGGAGATCGTCGACGGGCAGGACGAGCGCGCCGACTTCCACCTGGGCAAGCGCGCGGCGGAGTGCGTGGCGACCCCGGGGGGGGTGCCGCGGGTGGCGTTCACCTCGCGAGGCACGTGCCTGGCCCAGGCGGAGTTCCCCGACGGGCAGCGCGCGGGGGCCGCGATCCTCGCGTGGCTCGGCGGCATCGACCCCCGCGACTTCTCCGATCCGCTGGTCCGGGCGGACACGCACGCCTCGCTGTTCGTCGACGGGCGCTACGCCGAGTGGAGCTGGGCGCATCACCTGGACACGGCCCGCGAGGGCCACGGCGACCTCCACTACCACCTCCCCCTCCTGGAGGCGCTGGCCGCGTCGGCGGTGGTGTCGCCGTTCTTCGCGTTCACCAGCATGAGCACGCTGTGCCTCTCGCGCAGCTCGCACTTCCCGTTCGACACCGCGGGACTCCCGCGCATGACCCCTCGCCGCGAGGGCGGGTGGACGATGGTCTGGGGGGAGGACCGGTTCGAAGGCGACGTCGACCGTCTCCTGCCCCTGATCGAGGAGCGCATCGCGTCCACCCCGACCCCCTACCTCGGCAACCTCGAGACCCGCCTGGCGCCCCGGCTCGTCCGCGCCCTCGCGGGGACGCCGCTGTCGGTGGAGGAGCCGCGGGTGCGGGTGGGGCCCGGGCTGCTCGTCACCCACCCGGACGGGGACCGGTCCTGCGTGGTGCGACCCAACCTCCACGGCGGGCCGGGGCGCATCGCGTTCGAGGAGCACGGACGGGCGCGCGGCGAAGCGCAGCCGAGCAACCTCGAGGAGACGGTCGAGCTGCTCTCGGACTGGCTCGACGGGCGCGTGGCCCTGGAGGACCTCGCGGCCGCGGCCTCGGACTGGCGGGGCTTCGCGGCGACCCGCGCCGAGTAGGCGCCGACCCGGGCTCGCCGGCGCCGCGTCTGCTACATCGCGCCGATGGCTCGCCTCCTCCGCCTCGCGATCGCGCTCGACCTGTGGAGCGCCGTCGCCGTCGCGTCCCTCGTGGCGTACGCCGGGTCGGGGCTGCCGGGCCCGACCCTCGCCCTGGTGAGCCTGCTGGCGGCGGCCGGGACCGTCGTCATCTACAACGTGGACCACGTGAACGACGCCCCCGACGACCTCGACGTCGCGCGCCGCCGGCTGATCCTCGGCGCGGGCCTGGTGATGCTCGCGTGCCTGGTCGCGCTGCCCGGATGGACCACCCTCGCGTGCGTCCCCCCGGGCCTCGTGGGGTTGGGGCACGCCCGCCTGAAAGAGCGGGCGCCGGAGCTCAAGTCCTGGGGCGTCGCGCTGGCCGTGGCGCTGGCGGCGTCGACGCTCCCGGCCGCGGCCGCGGGGGAGGTCCCGTACCCGCCCGACGGCCTCCTGTTCGCGTTTCTCACGGTCCTCGTGGCGGTCAACACGCACGCCCTCGACCTCGTGGACCTGGACGTGGACGCCCGGGCGGGCACCCGCACCCTCGCGGTCGCCCGGGGGGAGGATGAGGTCAAGCGCCTGTTCACCGGGCTGGTGATCGTGGCCGCCATCCTGCTGGTCTACGTCTCGCCGCTCGGCCCCGCCCCCGAGATGCCTTTGAGCCTGCTCGCCCTCGGGCTCCTGCTCCGCGCGTCCGGGCCCGGCCGTGATCGAGACCGGTGGCGGCTGCTACTCGACGGCGGGCTGCTCGCCCCGCTGCTCTTGAGCGTCGCCCTGGGCTGACGCCCGCCGGGTCCCCACCCACGCGCGGTGCCACCGCGGACCGATCCCGAAGACCCGAAAGTCCTCGACGGCGACGTCGAACCCCGCCGCGTCGAGCAGGGGCGCGTAGTCGTGGATCGGGTGGTCCTCGCACAGCCCGAGCAGGCGGAAAGCCGTCGCCGGTACGCGGTAGTGGATCGCCCGCAGCAAGCCGGGTCCAGGGGCGAAGTCGGCGATCGAGAGCCGCCCCCCGGGGCGCACGCACCGGGCCAGCGCCGCGAACACCCCCGGCATCGACGCGGCCCCGAAGACGTTGAGGAAGTAGTGGGCGCACACGAGGTCGTAGCCGCCCTCCGGATCGTGGTCCCGCACGTCGCCGCGCCGGGGGAGGAAGCGGGGCCCGGCCCGGCGGGCGGCCCGGGACAGCATCGCGCCGGACAGGTCCACCCCCACCACGTCGGCCTCGCGTCGGGTGGCCTCGGCAGCGTCGCGGCCTGCCCCGACCCCCGCGAACAGGACCCGCTCCCCCCGACCGACCTGCGACGGCGCCCATCGCTTGGCCGCCTCGATGCCGCCGCCGGACCAGAGCGCGGCGAGGAGGTCGTACACGGGCGCGACGAAGGTGTGGTCCACAGCGGCGGCATGCTGCCACGACGGGCCTCGGCGAGCCCGCGATGCGTCGCAAGCGGCGCGGTAGAGTGCGCATCCGTCGGTTTCGCGCCGCTCGCGAGGAATTCATGTTCGACCGGATCGCTCCCCTTCCCGCCGCCGTCGTCGCGGCCGCCCTCCTCCCGGCCCTCCCCGCGGCCGCCCAGACCAACACGTTCGGCTACACGCAGGCCGTTTCGGGCGCGCTGGACTACGTGCCGCCGCCGGGGGGCGAGACTCCGCTCACCGGCATCTTCGGGGCCATGGCGGACGACGAAGAGGTCGCCGTGACGCTCCCGTGGGCGTTCCCGTTCTACGGCACCAACTACTCGACCATCTACGTCGCGGACAACGGCGGCATCCGCTTCAACACCGGTGACGTGGTCTTCACCAACGCGTGCCTGCCCACCATCAACGGGTTCGCCGGGTTCGACGGCCCCGACATCGCCGTCTACTGGGACGACATGAACGTCGGCGGGGGCGGCGACATCTACGCCTGGGACGACGCGGCCAACAACCGCTTCATCGTGAGCTGGGAGAACGTCACCGTATGGGGAGCCGTCACGCCCACCGACGGCGGCACGTACCAGGTCCACTTGGACGCAGGCGGCAACATCGAGGCCCACTACCTGGACCTCGGCTTCGACAACGGGCTCGGCGGCTTCGACGACGGCGCCAGCGCGACGATCGGCATCCAGGACCAGGTCGGCGCCATCGGCCTCACCGCGGGCGACCCCCTCCAGTACAGCTGCAGCACCACGCAGGCGACCCTCGAGGGGAGCTCGGTGAGCTGGACGCTGTGCAGCGACGCAGACAACGACGGCTTCGACGACCTCGCGTGCGGAGGCACCGACTGCGACGACACCGACCCGGCCATCTACCCGGGCGCGCTCGAGATCTGCGGCAACGGCCTCGACGAGGACTGCGACCTGGTGGACCTCGTGGCGGACTTCGACAACGACTCCTACGACAACATCGCCTGCGTCGGCGGGACCGACTGCGACGACAACAACGCGGCCGTCAATCCCGGCGTGGACGGGGACAACGACTCGTTCAACGCGTGCGATGACTGCGACGACACAAACCCCTTCATCTTCCCGGGCGGCGTGGAGATCTGCGGCAACGGCATCGATGAGGACTGCAGCGGCGCGGACGACGGCGACAACGACGGCGACAGCTACCTCGCGATCGTGTGCGGGGGCACCGACTGCGACGACACGAACGCGGCCATCAACCCCGGCGTGGACCTGGACGCGGACACGTACGACGCCTGCGTGGACTGCGACGACAGCGACCCTCTGGTGAACCCCGCGGCCACGGAGGTCTGCGACTCGGTCGACAACGACTGCGACGGCAACGTCGACTTCCCCGACGCAGACGGCGACGGCGTGGGCTCGTGCGAGGACTGCGACGACACCGACGACACGATCTATCCGGGCGCGCCGGAGCTCTGCGACACCACCGACTCGGACTGCGACGGCCTCGACGACGGGCAGGACGTGGACGCGGGCACCACGATCGGCCCCGGCGTGGTCACCACGGGCCTCGGCGCCTCGGTGCCGCTGCCGTCGGCCTGGGGCGCTCCCGCGGTCTCGACGCTCGACGTGAACGTGATCGGCGACTCGATCGACGACGTGAACGTGGCCCTCGACATCGACGTCCTCATCAACTTCGAGGTGGCCGTCAGCGTCACGTCGCCCGCGGGCACGACCGTCCAGCTGTTCCCCGGGCTCGAGATCACGGGCGCGAACTTCACAGACACCGTGCTCGACGACGAAGCGGCCACGCCGATCGGGAGCGGCGCGTCGCCGTTCACGGGCTCCTTCAGCCCCACCGGCAGCCTCGCGTCGTTCGACGGCGAGGACCCCAACGGCACGTGGTCCATGGAGATCACCGAGAACTCCGGCATCGGCGGCGACCTGCTCGGCTGGTCGCTCACGATCGAGCTGCAGACGAGCGACACCGACGGCGACGGCTGGGTCGACTCCTGCGGCGACTGCGACGCCACGGACGTGAACGTGTACCCGGGCGCCGACGAGATCTGCGGCGACGGCATCGACCAGGACTGCGAGGCCGGGGACCTCGAGGTGGACGTGGACGGCGACGGCTTCCACGACGTCGCGTGCGGGGGGCTCGACTGCGACGACGGCGACGCCTCCCTCAGCCCCGGCGTCGACGACGACCTCGACACCTACGACGCCTGCCTCGACTGCGACGACGCGGACCCCCTCGTGAACCCCGCCGCCCTCGAGGTGTGCGACGACGGGCTGGACAACGACTGCGACGGGCTCGCGGACGGCGCGGACGACGACGGCGACGGCGAGGTGGACGTCGCGTGCGGCGGCGCGGACTGCGACGACACCGATCCGAACATCCGCCCGGGGGTCGATCTGGACGGGGACTCGTACGACGCGTGCGAGGACTGCGAGGACTTCGATCCGGAGGTGAACCCCGGGGCGATCGAGGAGTGCGACGGGCTCGACAACGACTGCAGCGGGGCGATCGACGACCGGGACATCGACGGAGACGGCTACGAGAGCCCGCTCTGCGGCGTCGGCGACGACTGCTCGGACACCGACCCCGACGCCTACCCGGGGGCCGAGGAGGTGTGCGGCGACGGCGTGGACCAGGACTGCGACGGCGAGGACATCGACGACGACGGAGACGGTGACGGCCACCTCACGGAGCTGTGCGGGGGCGACGACTGCGACGACGCGGACCCGGGCGCGCACCCCGGCGCCGAAGAGATCTGCAGCGACGGGGAAGACCAGGACTGCGACGGCCTCGACGAGGGCGAAGACGACGACGCGGACGGATTCGCGGACTCGGCGTGCGGCGGGGAGGACTGCGACGACGACGACCCCGACGTGCGCCCGGACATCGATGTGGACGGCGACGGCGCCCACATGTGCGCCGACTGCGACGACGAGAACGCGGCGCGGCTGCCCGGCAGCGAGGAGCTGTGCGACGGCCTCGACAACGACTGCGACGAGTCCGTGGACGAGAACATCTTCCGGGACCGCGACGGCGACGGCTTCGACCGCGCCGACTGCGGGGGCCCGGACTGCGACGACGGCGACCCGCTCGTCCACACCGACGCCCTCGAGCTGTGCGGCGACGAGATCGACAACGACTGCAACGGGGATCTCGACTTCGACGACGTCGTCTGCGAAGCGACGGGCTGCGGCAGCAGCGTCGCCGCCCGACGTCCCGCGCCGTCCCCTCTCCTGCTGCTCCTGCTGCTCCCCACCCTCCGGCTGCTGCGCCGCCGAAACGAGGTCCACCGATGACCCCCTCCCGCTTCGCCTGCGTCCTCGCGGCGCTCGTCTCCGCGCCGGCCGCGGCTCACGCCATCGCCGGCCCCGACGAGGTGCTCGACGCGATGGAGATCGACAGCAGCTACATCGTCCCGGGATCCATCGCCACGCCCGACAGCCAGGTGACGATGTTCGACGTCGTCTCGAGCCTGGGGGCGATCGTCCCCAACGACCCGGCGGACATGGGGATGCTGTTCACGGGCGACGTGCGGCGGCTGCCGAACAACCCCGCCGACTACGACTACCCCGCGGCCGGCTTCTCGCCCGAGGACGGGGACCACGCCACCCTGGAGGTGGAGCTGCTCGTGCCCGCGTTCGCCAACTCGTTCACCTTCGACTTCTACTTCCTCTCCCGGGAGTTCCCCTGGTTCGTGGGCTCGATCTTCAACGACCACTTCGAGGTGTGGCTGACCAGTCAGGCGTTCACGGGCCAGATCTGCTTCGACTCGGCGGGCAACATCGTGACGGTCAACAACGGCTTCTTCGTGGTGGACAGCACGATCCCGCCGTACCCGCTCACGGGCACGGGCTTCGACCAGAACGGGGCCACCGGCTGGGTCACGACGCAGGCGCCCGTGGTGCCGGGCGAGACCATCACGCTGTCCTTCGAGATCTTCGACCTCGGCGACGGGATCCTCGACTCCGGGGTGCTGCTCGATCGGTTCCGGTGGAGCATCGAGGACCCCGACGACCCCGAGTCGAACCCCACCGACGAGAACCCCGACGCGGTCCTGCGGGCCGCCTACGTGAGCCCCAAGGAGGCGACCGTCGAGGGCGGCGACACGGTGCTGCTGTTCGGCGGCGGCTTCGACGAGAACACGACGGTCGAGTGGGGCGGCGTCGCCATCCCGGTGGTGCTCACCACGGACGAGGTCCTCACCCTCCAGAACATCCCGAGCGCGGACGACGTGGGGGTGGCCGACGGGGTCGCCATCGACGTCGAGGTGTTCCGCGGGACCGAGAGCAAGCGGGTCATCTCCGCGTTCAGCTACCACGAAGACGCCCCCGGATCGGAGCTGCCGACGGTCGACCGCGTGGACCCCGGGCGCATCCACCCCGACGGGGGCTGGGAGCTCACCGTCTCGGGTCAGGACTTGGTGGAGGGCTCCAGCGTCCTGTTCGTGTGGACGGGCGCGGACGGGGAGGTCATCGAGACCGAAGCGACCGTCTCCTCGGTCACCTCGGACGCGGGCGGCGACACCCTCGTCGCCATCAGCCCCGAGCACCCGGAGGCCTGGGTGGACGTCGTGGTCGTGAGCCCCCAGGGGCTGCGCTCCGCCCCGGGCTACCCGGTCCAGATCGCGGCCACGGCCACCGCCGGGCCGTCGACGCCGCCCTCCGGGGGGGGAGGGGGCGACGACTGCGCCTCGAGCCTGGCGCCGGGAGGGGGCGGGTCGCTGCTGCTGCTGCTCCTCGTGGGCGCCGGGATGCGACGACGGGAGGTGCGACGATGACCCCCCGCGTCGCCCTCGCCCTCACCGCCTGCATGCTCGCCGGGTGCGCGGACGACTTCGTGCGCGCGATCCCGAACGAAGGCCCGGTGGCGATCGCCCAGGTCGTCGGGGAGCAGGACGGTGAGCGCGTGCTCAGCCGCATCGGCCGCGTCGTCCTCGGCGAGACGGCCGGCTTCGACGGCAGCTCCTCGGTCGATCCCGACCTCGGGCCCAACGAGAAGCTCGTGTACCTGTGGACCCTCCGGAGCCGCCCGGAGGGGAGCGCCGCCGAGCTGGTGGTGCCCGAAGACGACGGCGGAACGGAAGAGGACGAGGACGCCTTCCCCACCCTCGCCCCGGACGTCGAGGGCACCTACCGCGTGCAGCTGGTGGTGGTGGACGACAACGGCGTGGAGTCCCTGCCCGCCGTCGCCAACCTCCAGGCCGTCCCGCCGTCGGACATCGAGATCGTCCTGGCGTGGGACACCGTGCGCCTCGACCTCGACGTACACCTGGTCCAGCCCGACGGGGCCTACTGGGGCGACGGCGACTGCTTCGCCTGGAACCCCACGCCGGACTGGGGCATCCAGGGGTTCGACGACGACGACCCGGTCCTGCAGGCGGACGACGACGGCGAGGGCAACGGGCCCTATCGGGAGGTCCTGTCGCTGGACGCCCCGAGCTCGGGCACGTACCAGGTGCTCGTCCACTTCTTCGGTGACCACGGCGCCGCCCTGGGCCAGCCCCCGCGGACCGTGAGCCCGACCGTCACGATCGAGGCGGCCGGCGAGGTCGTCGCGGGTCCCGTGCAGCCCCCCCAGGCGATGGGCGAGGGCGACGTGTGGCGGGTGTCGGAGCTGTCCTGGCCCGAGCGCAGCCACGTGCCGCCCACCCCCGCGATCGTGACCCACACGGAGCTCGGAGGCCCCCCGGTCCAAGAGCAGCCCTAGCAGGCTGCTGAAGAACGCCTCCTCTCGAACCTGGAGGGCTCGCCCCGCAGCGGCTCCGTTCGCTGCGCTCTCTCCCTGACGCCGCGCGTGGCGACCCTCCAGGCGAGTCGGCTCCTTCATGGGTTCGAT